>Ga0163152_10000574_pt1 | contig 63735 bp, 58 predicted proteins | sample OliLakLV19MP8IB2_FD_148635 | JGI IMG/M metagenome (GOLD analysis project Ga0163152, IMG submission 148635) | Freshwater microbial mat bacterial communities from Lake Vanda, McMurdo Dry Valleys, Antarctica - Oligotrophic Lake LV.19.MP8.IB-2 | ecosystem: Environmental > Aquatic > Freshwater >... | reverse complement strand
GCCCCGCCCGCGCCGCCTCCGCCTCCCCCGTGCGACCCACCGTCCCGATGCTGCGGCTGCTGGCCTCCACTTGAACCTTGCTGCTGAGACGGGCGATCGTGCGGACGGTCCTGCTGCGTCTGCTGGGGCGCGGGTGCCGAAGGCTGCCCGTTGGATCGATCGGGACGCTGCTCGGGCCGAGGTTCGGTGCGGACGGGCTCAGGTCGGGGAACTTCGGCGCGCGGCGGTTCGGCACGCGCAGGCTCCGGGCGTGGCTGCTCGGATCGGGCAGGACCCGGACGGGCGGGCTCGGGTGCCGGATCGGCCGCGGAACGCTGGCGGGGCGAGGCGGGCTTGCTGTCAGACGGTGAACGCCTTGCGCCCCGCGTCTCTTTGGCCTCGCCCTTGCCCTCTTCCGCAACGGTAAACTGCTTCGCCATGATGTTCTTCTTGCTCTCAACCGAACGTAACAGACCGCAGCGCAACGCCGGACTGGCATCGTCGGTGACGATCGAAATGTCGATTCGTTGATGGTAAGTGGAAGGAGAGTTTCCCCCCTCCTTGCACAGGCGGCCCGTCACCACGGACAGGAACACCGCAGAACCCACCCTTTGTAAAAGCCTGGTTGGCGGGCGTGCGCCGCGCCAAAGGTCCACAGATGGCATGACTGATCGTCGCGAGACTGACCCGGCCCGGTCCAACCCCGAGGGGTCCAGCGAGATCAGGCATCAGTATATCACCCTCATCTGCCCGGGGACCGCCGACTGGCGGATGTGGAAAACTCCCCGTTCAGTCCCGGGATCGGGCGTGGGTGTGCCGCGCCAGCACTTGATGGAGGATGTCGCGTACGCGGGACTCCAGTTCGGGCGAGGGGTCATCGTTCTGGACAATGAAGTCGGCCTTTGCCCGCTTGGTCTCGAGCGGGAGTTGCGCCTTCTCGCGCCGATCGAGTTCGGCCGCAGACCAGCCCCTGTTTGACCGGACCCTTTCGAGGCGTATCGCCCGAGGAGCCTCGACAAAGATAACGGCATCGCACTCTGCGTGCAGCCCGGCCTCGTAGAGGAGCGGTGCATCGACGATGACCGCCTTTGCGCCCGCGGCGGCACCCTCGCGGATGGCGGTCTCGCGGTCCTGCCGGACAGCCGGATGGACCAGAGCCTCCAGACGGCTGCGCTGTTCAGGTTCTGCGAAGATGATGCGGGCGACCTCTGCGCGGTCAATGCGGGGGGTCTGGTCAATGCGATCACTCGTGGACCCGCGCTGGAGTACAGAGTCGCCCCACCACGCGACGAGTTGTTCGCGGATGTCCGGCCGGTCGAGCGCGGCCTTGGCCCTGGCATCTGAATCAACGACGAGGCACCCCAACTTGCCGAGTATGCCCGCAACGGTGCTCTTGCCCGCACCGATGCCGCCGGCAAGGCCGATGAGGGGAATTGCGCTTGGAGTGCGCGCGGCAGATTTCGAGGCGGGGTGCATGGTGGATTGTTGGCTTCGGGACGATGGCGGCGCAAGCAGGTTCGCCTCGGGGGCCGCGCAGGAGATCGCGAGGCGGACCTGTGCCACCAGCACATCGGGCCGTCCCATCATCGACCAGACCACGCTGGGCGCTCCGGCATCGGCGGGTGTCGAGAACCCGATGGTGCCGAGGCCGAACAGGCGCTCTCTGAGCGACCGATAGATCACCACCTGCTGGATGGCGGCGAGTGGTGAATCGACGGTCAAGCGCCGGATGACCCCCGAGGAAGAGACCACCCGTCGATCCGTCAGGACGGAATCGCGCATCGACCAGTCGAGGTGGCCCCAGAAGGCCACGATGGCAAAGACTACAAGGCCGATGAGCAGGGCGCCGAGCCCGGTGAACGGGAGCCACCCTTGCATCGAGAGCGTGACCGCGAGCGCTGTTCCGAGAATGACGAGCGCGAACACGCCGGGCCGGCGGAGAATGATGGAGATCGAGCCGGGCTTGGCCGCGAGCAGCACTCGCTCGCCGGGCAAGAACGTCCCCGAGACGTCTCGCGGCAGGGCGTTCGGAGGATCAACATTCAAGCCCTATACCCCCTCCAGCACGCCGATGTCCGGTAGGTTCCTCCACAGGCCGTCATAGTCGAGGCCGTAGCCCACGACAAACTCGTCGGCGATCTCGAAGCCGGAGTAATCGACCTCGACATGCTCATCGCGTCCGGCCGACTTGTGCTTGTTGAGCAGAACGACCAGCCTGAGCGAGGCGGGCCGCTGGGCGTCGATTATCCGGCGCAGAAGCCCCAATGTGCGACCAGAGTCCAGGATGTCGTCCACGATCAGCACATGCCGGTCCTTCAGGTCCGTCGGCAGGCCACCCTGGATCGTCGCCCCCTGCGAGGCTGTCGCGGCCCCGGGATAACTGGTGATCGTCACCGGCCGGATCGACATCTGCACCGGCATGTGGCGGATGAGGTCCGCCACGAACACCAGAGAGCCGGTGAGGATCGGGATCAGCACGACCTGGGGCTCGACCCCCGGCGCGCCAGCGCCCGATGCCAGAAACTCCGCCGTGATCTCCCGGCCCATCTCGGCGACCCGCCGGGCGATCTGGTCGCGTGTAATCAAGACCCGCGCGATGTGCATCCCGTCACGATACCACGGACCGGCGGCTGCCGCTCCCGCCCCGGCAACTTGGGGAATCGCGCGCAACCTGCTACGCTTGCACTGACCAATTGCAAGGGAGCCTTCCATGCCCATCCGGACCGTTTACAAGGCCCAGATCGAGCACCTCCAGATCCTCGATGAGGAAGGGCGGCTCGACGAAAAACTGGCGCGCGACACCCTCTCCGATGAGCAGGTGCTGTTCGCCTACGAGTTCATGGTCCTGTGCCGCCATCTCGACGAGGTGGCCTTCAAACTCCAGCGATCCGGGCGCATGGGCACCTATCCGCAGAACAAGGGACAGGAGGCCGCGGCGATCGGCTCGGCGATGGCCGCCGTGAAGGGGCGCGACTTCCTGGTGCCGTGCTACCGCGAGAACGCGGCGTTGTTCCTGCACGGACTGCCGATGGAGAAGATCCTGCTGCACTGGATGGGCGATGAGCGCGGCAACCAGATCCCCGAGGGCGTCCTGATGACGCCGATCTCGATCCCCATCGGCACGCAGATGCTGCACGCCACCGGCATCGCGTGGGCGTACAAGATGCGGAAAGAGGACCGCTGCGTCATCACCTACTTTGGTGACGGCGCGACGAGCGAGGGGGACTTCCACGAGGCGATGAACTTCGCGACGGTGTTCAACGTGCCGTGCGTGTTCTTCTGCCAGAACAATCATTGGGCGATCTCCGTGCCGCGGGAGAGCCAGATGGCCAGCGAGACGGTGGCGCAGAAGGGCCTGGCGTACGGCGCGCACTGCATCCAGGTGGACGGCAACGATCTGTTCGCGGTGTACAAGGCGACGAAAGACGCGATTGATCGCGCGCGGGGCGGGGGCGGTGTGACGCTGATCGAGGCGATCACCTACCGGCTCGCGGACCACACGACGGCGGACGATGCGAGGCGGTACCGCGATGAGGAGGAGGTCGCGAGTTGGCGCGGCAAGGACCCGATGATCCGACTGCGGAAGTATCTTGAACGCAAGGGCATGTGGGACGACGCGAAGCAGGTCGCGCTCGATGACAAGTCGAAGTTGACGGTCGCCGAGATCATCAAGAACGTCGAGACGATCGAGCCGCCGACGACGGACGACATCTTCGATTCGACGTACGGCACGCCGCTGACTGGAGAGTTGGAGCGGCAGAAGCGGACGCTGCGGACCAGCAGCCTTGGGCAGGATCCGAGCCAGGTGGGTCTGGGTGGTCAAAGGCAGAACGCATGATCCCGCCCGTGGAAGGCCGGTTCGAATGGGACGATGCCAAGGAGCTTGCAAACCGCCAGAAGCACGGCGTCTCGTTCGAGGAAGCGAAGCTCGTTTTCTACGACGCCTTCGCTATCCGGGCATACGACGCCAAGCATTCATTTGATGAGGATCGATACGTCATCATCGGACTCTCTCTGCGGCTTCGAGTTCTCTACGTCGTGCACGCCGAGGAGTTGAACGGAATTGTGAGGATCATCAGTGCCCGCCGGGCGACACGCACCGAACACAACCTCTATGAACAAGGCCTCCCGAAAAACACTCTCTAAGCGTTCACTTGGGATCGACTGGTCCAAGGCGACTCGCAATCCATACGCGGGTTGGCTGGCGGATCGCCACTGGCATGTTCGGCTGGACGCCGACCTTGTCGATCTCCTCACAGCAACCGGCGACCCAGGCCATCGTCTGCTCGGTCTGGCGAATAGATCCAAGCGGCGGGAACGTCTCGTCATGGTCATTCCTATGACTGACAAAGAGTACAAAGCGGCGAAGCCACTCTTGGATCGCATTGGAGCCGTGGTCGAATACGTGCCTCCCCATCCCAACGCGAAGCTGGCGGAGCGCGCCGAGCAGCCGCGGCGGCGAAAGGCGGGCTGACCAACGACACGTGTTCAAGGAGACCACAAGTGGCCGTGAGCGAACGACTCCGAGCAGTACACCAGGCGAAGCCATTCCAACCGTTCACTCTGCACCTGAGCGATGGGCGCTCGCCGAAGGTCACACACCCCGAGTTGCTTGCGATTGCGCCGACCGGCAGGTGGGCGATGGTTATTGATTCGGATGAGTCCACGCATTATGTGGACATCCTCTTGGTCACGGACATCGAAGTGAAGAAACCCAAGAGCAAGGACGGCAGTTGGCGGCGAAAGGCTGGATGAGGCATGTGCATGTCGCGTTCTGGATGAACTGATCACCGCAAGAGGCGCAGAGTCCGCAGAGGGCGCCTCGAGTTCAAGGCTCCGCCTCTGCGATCTCGGCGTCTCTGCGGTAGCTTGAAACGGATTGAACAGCCATGGCCAACCTCACACTCGTCCAAGCCATCAACCTCGCCCTCACCCAGGAAATGGAGGCCGACCCGCGCGTCGTCTGCCTGGGTGAAGACATCGGCAAGAACGGCGGCGTCTTCCGCGTCACCGAGGGCCTGCAGGCCCGCTTCGGCCCGGATCGCGTGATCGACACGCCGCTGGCCGAGTCGGGCATCATCGGCGCCTCCATCGGTCTGGCGATGGCCGGCATGCGACCCATCCCCGAGATCCAGTTCGAGGGGTTCATGGGGCCGGCGTACGACCAACTGGTGAACCACGCCGCGAGGTACCGCACGCGGACGCGCGGGGCGATCACGATCCCGATGGTCGTGCGCGTGCCCGTGGGCGGCGGCATCCACGCCCCGGAACTGCACTCCGACTCGCCCGAGGCGATCTACGCGCACACACCCGGGCTGAAGGTCGTGATGCCCAGCACGCCGTACGACGCGAAGGGGCTGCTGATCGCCGCGATCCGCGACCCCGACCCCGTGCTCTTCTTCGAGCCCAAGTTCATCTACCGGGCCTTCCGCGAGGAAGTCCCCGAGGACGAGTACATCGTCCCCATCGGCCAGGCCAAGGTCGTCAGCGAGGGCACGGGCCTCACCGTCATTTCCTGGGGCGCGAGCGTCACGCGCTGCCTCGCGGCCCTCGATAGTTTGCCAGAGGACATCTCCGCCGAACTCATCGACCTCCGCACGATCTACCCGATCGATGAGGACACGATCGCGCAGAGCGTCGAGAAGACCGGGCGCTGCGTCATCGTCCACGAGGCACCCAAGACCGCGGGCATGGGCGCGGAGATCGCGACGATCATCCAGGAGCGGTGCTTCCTGCACCTCGAGGCACCCGTCCAGCGCGTTTGCGGCTTTGACACGGTGATGCCGTACTACAAACTTGAACTCGACTACCTGCCGGATGCGAAGCGCATCGCCGAGGCGATCGGGCAGGTGATGGCGTATTGACACTATTTCCGGCGGAGCCCCGGCGGTTACGCCGGGGCGCGCGGCCCGCAGGATCGTCGCTTGGGCTGCAACGGCCGCAAGGGGATCGATCCCATCAGAGCCCCGAGCGCTACTGAGTGGGTTTGGGTGACCGCTTCCACGTTCCCGCCGGGACGACGCGTTTAAGAGACTGTTTCAGAACGGTAGTCGGAGCGATTTGAGACGTGAGCAGACGAGCATCGCGGCGGCGAGGTCGTGGAAGGCCTGGAAGTGTTCATCCCAGCGTTCGTAGCACAGCCGGATGCGTCGGAAGTGGCTGAAGCACGCGAGGGTTCGTTCGATGACGTACCGCAGCACGCCCAAGCCGCTGCCGTGGGTGGGGTCGCCGCGAGGGGCCAGCAGGCTGTCGATACGCATCCCCTCAACCAACGCGATCATCTCTTTGGTCCCGTAGGCACGATCGCCGATGATCGCCTCCGGGTTGCGGCGTGGACGACCACGCGGGCCTTGCACCGCCGGACGCGCCTCCAGCAGCGCGGGCAGTTGCTCCTGATCGGGGACATTGGCGGGCGTGGTCTGCACGACCAGCGGGTTGCCTTCGGCATCGCTCAGCACATGGCGTTTGCAGCCCTGTTTGCCGCGGTCCGTCGGGTTCGGGCCGGTGTGCGCCCCCCTTTTACCGCACGCACCGACTGCGAATCCACGACCATGTGCTGGAGGTCGATCCCGCCTGCCTTCCCGAGGCGGTTGAGCAAGCGGCGATGCACCTCGGGCCAAACACCCGCGGCGGTCCACTCGCTGAAGCGACGCCAGCACGAGCTGCCGCTGACCCCGAAGGCGGCGGTGGGCACGGCCTGCCAGGGCACGCCGAAGCGGAGCACGAAGATGATGCCCCGAAGCGCCCTCTTGTTGTCCACCGGCGGCCGCCCCGTCTCGGCCCGCGACGGCGGGGGCAACAACGGCTCGATCTCTTCCCACAACGCTTCGGGGAGCAGCTCCGCTGCCATAATCGTGCCTCCTTGCACTTGTGCTGATAGCCTTGCTCATCGGTCGATGCTCACGTTCTGAAACAGTCTCAAGAAACTCTGAGCATCTTCGGGTGGGGTCAGTTCGCGCCCCCCCGCGTCAACTCCGGCGCCCACTTGAGCCAGTCGTCATCGGGCGCATCGGCCAACTCAAACTGCGCCCCCGCTCGGGCCAACTCGCCGGGCTTCGTCGGCGTGGCGAACGCGATTCCCCCCGCCAGGACGCTCTCCAGGCTCCCGGCTCGCAACTTCAACCCGCCGATCCCCAGGTCCAGCCCGATCCCCGAGACGTTCCAGAACCGGGTGTTGTCCCGCACGAGGTGCGCGTGCGCCGGGTCGATCCGCACCGCGATGTCCACCACCCGCGCATCGGCCGACAGTTCCGCGCCGACCACCGTCCCGACGCGCACCTCCCGGTACACCACCGGCGAGCCCGGCGTGATCGACCCCAGCCGCTCAGCCCGCAGCACCAAATCCAGCCCCTCGCCCGTCCCCGGCGCGCCCGGCGCAGCGCCCCGCGGCGGCATTGTCAGCCCCTCGAACTTCCAGGCCAGGGCAGCCCCCGCCGGCCCCGGCGATGCCTCGATGTAGCGCGGCCCCAGCAGCGTTTCCAGACCCGACACGCGCGTGAGGCTCAACTCCGGGCGAACAACCCAGAACCGCGTCCCCTCGACCGCCAGCCCCGCCGCGTCCTTCCGTAACTCGACCCGCGCCCGCACCGCCCCGAGGTCCGGCGAGAGCGCCACCTCGCGCACCGTGCCGATCTGCACGCCGCGATAGGTCACGGGGTCGCCCGCCCGCAGCCCCTCGCCGTTGGCAAACGCGATCTCGATCCGCGGCCCGCGCTGCGCGTACGCCTGATAGAACAGCACGCCAATCAGGCCCACCGCCAGCACCGGCACAAACCACAGCATCGAAACTCCGCGCCCCGCCTTGGCGCGCGCGCCCGCAAGCCCGGTCGATTCAATTTCCGCCATGGGCAGATCGCTCATGCCACTTCCTCCCAGATCTGCGAGGGATCGAACACCGCCGAAGCCAACATGCTCAGCACGACCACCGCCGCGAACGCCGCCGCGCCCGGGCCGGGCGACACGTTGACCCAGGTGCCAAGTTTGACGGCGGCGACAAGCACCGCCACGAGCAGCACGTCCACCATGCCCCAGCGCCCCAGCCACTCGATGGCGTGGTACGCCGCCGCGCGGTGGTGCCGCTCGAACCACTCGAGCCGGGTGCAGAGGAGCAGGATGCCCGTGAGTTTGATCGCGGGGATGATGATCGAGCAGACCAGCACGATCACTCCGACCGCGATCGAACCTTCCTTGAGCAGTTCGAGCGCGCCAGACCAGATCGTCGCCTCGCTGCGGTGGCCGAGGCGCTCGAGTTCCAGCACCGGCAGGGCCATCGCCGCCGGATACATTACAAGCGCGGCGGTCGCGAGCGCAATCACGCGGCTTCGCGCCTTCGGATCATGGGCCCGGGCCACAATCGTGCGGCATCGCGAGCAGCACGCCCGCTGTCCATGCCCGACCGGCGGCACCATCTGCGCTAGCCCGCAGCATGGGCACACCCGTGGAAGTCCCGCCGTCTCCATGTCCTGAGTGTATTGTGAAGGCCGGAACCGGCCCGATTCGCCCTTCTCACCTGATCATCCATCCGTTCATCCGGATAAACGGCTACACTGCCTCCACCGGGGCGACACCCGCATTCCTGCCGATACATCCTCAGAGCCATGCACGCACAGGAACTCTTTGATCGCCAGCGGACGACCTTCTCGTTCGAGTTCTTTCCGCCTCGAACCGTTGATTCGGCGGAGCAGTTGTACTCCGCAATCACCGAACTGGAGTCGCTGAAACCGACGTTCGTCTCCATCACCTACGGTGCCGGGGGCTCGACGCGCGAACTGACGCACGAACTCGTCCTCCGCATCAAAGACCGCACCTCGCTGCTGCCCGTGCCCCACCTCACATGCGTGGGGCATAGCGAATCTGAAATACTCGCAATCCTTAGCCGCTACGCCGCGGCGGGCATCTCCAACATCGTCGCACTCGGCGGCGATATGCCCAAGGACGCCGGGACGGTGGACCGCTCGCGCGATGCGTTCCCGCACGCGGCAGACCTCGTACGGTTCATCAAGAAGTTCAACGAATCGGGCGAGCACCCTGACCCGAGAGGATTTGGCATCTGCATCGCAGGCTACCCGGAGGGCCACCCCGGCACGCCTAACCGCGTGCGCGAGATGGACTTTCTGAAGGCCAAAGTGGACGCGGGTGCGGACTGGCTTTGCACGCAACTGTTCTTCGACAACCGCGACTTCTATGACTTCCGCGACCGGTGCGGACTGGCGGGCATCCGCGTGCCAATCATCGCCGGGATCATGCCCGTGACATCAGGACCAGGAATGGCGAGAATGGCAGAACTGGCGCTGGGCACCCGATTCCCCGCGCCCTTGGTTCGTTCGGTAAATAGGGCGCAAGGGGATGCCGACGGCGTCCGGCGCGTGGGCATCCACTGGGCGACCGAGCAGTGCCGCGACCTGCTGGATCATCAAGTCCGCGGCATCCACTTCTACACGCTCAACCGCTCAACCGCCACTCGGGAGGTCTTCCTGAACCTCGGCGTCAAGGACAGTCACGGCCTCACGACGTTCCACTCTTGAGGGCAGGATTCAGAATCAGTGCGGACTTAGTTGGGTGCGCCAGCGTGATCATGCATCCGGCGCGCTTCGCCCGGCCGCGTGGAACCCGTGCGAACGCCGCCACCCTGCCCACTGCCGCCTGAGTTGCCGGAGTTGAGGCGATTGCGGCCCGAGCCCGCTTCGGAATGCAGTTGGTCGCTGCCGTGCGTCTTGACGATCTTGTTGTAGACGCCGCAGATGAGAATGGGGGCGACCCACTGCCCGACAAAGCGCGACTTGTCCTTCGCACCGACGAGTTCTAGAAGGAACGAAGTCACGACCGCCGCCCCGGCACCCCACAGGAAGATGTCCGATGGCAGTTTGGCCGTTTCTCTCTCGATCGCCAGGGCGATCGGACCCTCTCGGGTCTGCTCGGGGGTGACGCCTTGCTGGCCGGAACGCTGGGTCTGGGCATCTTGTGTCTGGATCATGCCATAATCTTGCGTGCGCGGATGAAGCGGCCTGCAATCGGCGATGAATCGTCGTTCATCTTCCGGTCGGCCACGGCAGGCTCAGGACTTTTCCCAGAGCAGCCGTGCGGGCGGGTCGCCAGCTTTCAGCGCAAACCACAGCATCGCCAGGGCGGACATCACCGACCGCTGCCGCACATCTTCGCGCCCGCCGGGGAACTCAAACTTTTTGTTCTGACTTTCGCCGAGTGGTGCCGCGGCATCGCGCCGGGCAAGCGCGATGTACACCGTGCCGACAGGCTTGGCCGCGGTGCCGCCATCGGGCCCGGCAACTCCGGTGATGGCGAGGCACCATGCCGCTCCCGTCTTTGCAATGCCGCCGGATGCCATCTCGCCCGCGCATTCTGCGCTGACGGCGCCATGAGCCCTCAGCGTCTCGGCACGCACATCGACTGCCCGCTGCTTGAACTCATTGGAGTACGTCATAAACCCGCCCGCGAAGACCCACGATGCGCCCGGCACCGCGGAGATCGCGTGCCCGAGCATCCCGCCCGTGCAGGACTCCACCACCGCCAGCGTTTGTCCGCGCGCACGAAGCAACTTGACAATGCAAGAAGCCAGCGAAGCCTCGCCCTCTCCAAAGATGTGCTTGCCCATGGCGTCATAGATTCGGCGCGCAACCGCCTCGACCGCGCGATCCGCTTCCGCTGGTGCGAGCGTCCCGCGATACCGGATGCGCCAGGTGAGCACGCCGCCGCTGGCCGTAATGCCCACCTGCGGGCTGGCATCGCGCGCCATGATTCCCGGCACGAGCGCGGCGGCGTCGGCCTCGGGCAGGCCGACCACATTGATGAAGCGTGTGCGGACAGTGATCCCAGCCTCGGGCCGGAGCCGAGGCGCGATCATCGTCTCCCACATCGGCACCCATTCACCCGGCGGCCCCGGCAGGCAGAACACATCGGCGGTGTGCCCTTCCACATCAATTCGCGCCGACAGCCCGGGTGCAGTGCCAAGTTCGTTCCGCAGGCATTCTGCTCCGGCCGGACGGAGCGCCTGACGCCGCTGCGCGGGCGAAACCTCGCGCCCCCGAGACCGCAGCCGCTCGGTCAGCCAGCCCAGCGCGACGGCATCCTCGACAAGTTCGTCACCCAGCACCCCGGCCAGCGCCTCGCGCGTCAGGTCGTCATCGGTCGGCCCCAGCCCCCCCGTCGCCACGATGAGCGGCGCCCTCCTGGACAGACGCTTGAACGCATCGACGATCCCTACCAGGCCGTCGCCCACCGTGCCATGCTCGACAGGCTCGATCCCCGCCAGCATCAGCCGCTCAGAGAGCAACTTCGAGTTCGTGTCCAGCGTCTGGCCGCGGACCAACTCATCGCCGATGCTGAGGATCGCGGCGTGCGTGTGAACGGGCTCGGCCATGGCCGACGGTAGCCAACCGCGCGGGTCAAAGCCCGATGGCGACAGATTCTCGGGCTTCTCAGCCGCCCTTGGTTTTCCGATACTCGCGGAGTTGCTCCTCAACGCGCTTCACCACGGAGACCTTTGGCGCTGCCTCCGGCGCGCGCAAAATCTCAAGCGCCCGCTCCGCGGCGGCGATGGCCCCATCAAAGTCGCCCGCGCGGGACTTTGCCGCTCCCAGCGTCTCGTAGGCCGCGGCATCGTTGGGCGGGAGCGCCTTCTCCGCCGCGCGTGCTGCCAGCGCGATAGTCACCGCGTGGTCCGGCGCTGCAAGCCCCGGCATCTTCAGGATCGCCTCGGCGAGCAGATAGAGGCCGTAGGCGTTCTCCGCGAGTTCCCCTTCCAGCAGAGACCTCGCGAACACATACGCCGCGGGTTCATCGGCCTTCAGGAGCATGCGCAACTTCTGGCGGAAGATCGGCACGCGGGCCTGCGGGTCGGGCTCGATGCTCAAAAGTTGCTCGATGAGGACAAGTCCCTCCTCGGGCTTGTCCTGTCCGGCCAGGAGATTGGCGCGCGAAAACAGTTCGTCCTTGACCTTCTTCGCCGCTGCGAGGAGCGCTGCCTTCTCCGCCTCGGCCCGCGCGTCGAACCCTCCCGCCATCACTTTATCGAGCACTTCGTCCATACCCGACAGGGGGTTGCCGATCCACGCGACGTTGCCCTTGGCGTCCACGATGAACGCCGTGGGGATTGACCGTCGGCCTGATGCCTGCATCCAGTCGCGTGCGGCGAGGCCCTCGGCATCGGCCGCGATGCTGTACTCCATCGCCGCGCCTTGTTTCTCAATGAAGGCGCGCGGCACCGCGATGCGCGCTGCCGCATCCTGCTCGCGCTCCCACGCGCTGATACCAATCACGGTGACGCGGTCCTTGTGGCGTGCCTGCAACTCCGTCAGGTGAGGGATCGACTTGCGGCAGGGGCCGCACCACGTCGCCCAGAACTCGACGATGTAGTGGCGGCCCGGTTCGTACGCCGCGATGGGTCCGGCCTTCAGCCAGGTCAGCCCGGCGAGGGCCGGCGCGGCATCTCCCACGCTCAGCGACTTCGCGGGGGCGGCACCGGGCGCACCCGGCGCGGGCGGCGATACGGGGTCGGCAGTTTGGCCCAAGGCGGGCAGGCTCGCCGCAAGCGCAACGGCCATCGCCCCACAGAAACGCATGATCGACTTCGTCATGCTCCATCCTACCTCATCCCTCATGCGCGGCCGCACACCCGCGCAGATGAGTGTCAATCGGATCGGATCGTGCGTCCGGTAACGCTGCTCAGCCGCGATCCGCGGCTCCCTGCTCCCCCACCATCGCCATGAAGCCGGAGGCAGGGCTGCCGAGGCGGTGCATCGCCAGTGCATTGGTTGCGCCCTGTTGCCCGAGCGGCATCCCCGCGACCAGCACGATCGCATCACCTTTCTCGGCCCATCCCAGTTCCAGGAGGTCCATGTCCACTTCGAGGTTGAACCACGCCAGCGTCGGCTCGCGGCTCGCCGGAAGTTCCATGAGGCGCGGCGTCACGCCACGCAGGATCGCCATCCGCCGCACCTCCCGCTCATCGGAGGAGTACGCGATGACCGGGATCGGCAGCCCGGTCTGCGACAGGTAGCGAGCGGTCCCGCCCCGCTGCGACCAGCACACCACGAGTTTCGCTCCCAGGTCCCGGGCGGCGTGCCACGTCCCGTGCGCAAGTGCCGCGGTGCGATAGTGCGATTCGGCAAGGCGGCGGCTGGGGCTGGGCCGCTCGCATCGCTCGGCTATCCGCGTCTCCGCAGCGCGCATGATGCGGCGCATGGTCTCCACCACCAGCGCGGGGTGCTTGCCGGTGGCGGTCTCGGCGGAGAGCATGACCGCGTCCGCCCCATCGAAGATCGCGTTGGCGACATCGGTCGCTTCAGCGCGCGTCGGCGTCGCGGCGACGATCATGGATTCGAGCATCTGCGTAGCGACGATGCACGGCTTGCCCCACTCGTCGCACTTCTCGAGCAATCGCTTCTGGACGATCGGCACATCGGCGATGTCCATTTCAACGCCCAAGTCCCCGCGAGCGACCATGATCGCATCCGAGACCTCGACAATGGCGTCCAGATCGTCCAGCGCCTGCGGCTTCTCGATCTTGGCGATTACGGGGATAAGCGAGCCCCCGCCGCGCGGGTCCATCGCCTTGTCCAGCGGGCACATGCTCGCCAGAGCATCTTTGAGTTTCCGCACCTCGGCAGCCCGCCGGACAAACGAGAGGGCCAGAAAGTCGAGGCCATGGGCGACCGCCCACTCGACGCACCGCCAGTCCTGCTCGGTGATCGCCTCGTCGCGGACATTGCTGTCGGGGAGGTTGATGCCCTTGCGGCTGGTGACCAGCCCGCCGACCATCACGCGGCACCGGAGGGCATCGGCCGGGTCCGCGGGCTCGCGCTCGATGGCCATCAGGCGGAGCAGACCGTCGTTGATAAGCACCCGATCGCCCGGCTCGACATCTCGCGCCAACGGATAGTCAGAGGGAAGCACATCGACACCCACCGGCGCGCTGCGGTACGCAGCGTCAAACGACTCGCCCGAGGGCACCAGCAGGACATCGCGCCCGGTTTCGAGTTCGACCCCTGGCTCCTGAACTTTGCCGACGCGGATCTTCGGCCCCTGAAGGTCGCCAAGGACCGCGACCGGCTGCTCCAACTTCCTTGCCACGTCGCGCACGGTGGCGACACGCCGTGCATGGTCTTCCAAGGACCCATGCGAAAAGTTCACGCGGAAAATGCCAACTCCGGCGCGGATGAGCCGCTCGACCATCTCCGGTGAGTCCGAAGCCGGGCCGATCGTCGCGATGATCTTGGCAAGGGTTGGGGGAGCGAGTTTGTCCATGTGCGGCGCGCCGGGCCTCCCGGTGATATGTGCGGACGGCAGCATACACCTTCTCGCGAGGTCGGCAAGCCGCCCCGACCGCGCAAGGCCGTCGATCCGTGGTTTGTCGCCGGCCCCCGCGATCTCGGCGCCTCGTGCGGTAATTGGTTGTCGGTCTGTCGCGGAGCGACGGGAATACCCGGTCGCTATCCCGCCCGACGGAACAGGTCGAGGAAGCGGTCCTCGTACTGCTTGAACACGCCCAGCCGATCGAGTTCCTTCTTCAGGTCAACCGACTTGGTCTGGTCCCGTCGAACGGAGTCGAACATCTCCTCAAGCCTGCGCCGGCCCGCCATGCCCAGGCCCGACTCGGGCTTGGCCGGCTCCTTCACTTCCTCCGCTTCCTCCTCCAGGCCTTCAAGATCGGGTGCCTCGGTCGAGCCGGTCCGCATGTGCTCGCGCAGCCTGACCAGCAGCCTGTCCACACGGTCGGCGTGCTTCTCGAGTTCATCCCGGTCGATGTCGATCCCGGTGAGGCGTGAGAACGCGCCGATGACCGCGCTCGCCGCGCTCGGGTTGGCGATCTGCGCCGCGTAGTACGGAATCTCCCCGAGCAGGCACACGCCTGGAAGGCCCGCCACCGCCGCGGCCCCCACCATCACGCCGTTCATGCCGCCGATCTCACCTTCTTTGAGCGGCTCAATGCTCGCCGTCACGAGTTCATCGGCCAGCCGGTCATCCGTCGTCGCGCCAAAGACCCGCGGCTCCTGCGTCGGCTCGAGTTGCGTCGCCATCGATGCGAATGTCAGAAGGTGGTTGGCCCCTTCCTGACGGGCACGATCGATCAGGTCCCGGGCGAACGTCATGGCGTTGCTGTCGGGCTGGGCCTCGGCGATCATCACCGTCACCGTCGGTCCGCCGTCACCTGCCTTGCCCGAATACAGCATGGTCCGCGGCGGCTCGGGGATCTGCACCCGGCCATCGCGCACATTCACAGCACCGACCTCAAACCGCCCGCCGCCATCGATGACGGCGACCGGCATCAGGCCGAGTTTCTTGACCAAGTACCCGCAGGCGATGACCGCGACGTTGCTCATCCCCGGCCAACCGGCTACCAGCCAATGGCGATCGGCACTGTTTCGCTCGTCCATGCCACACCCCTTCTCACATGCTGCCACGATGGCAGGCTGGAACCATCCATTACGCCCGAACCCAAGTGTTGTGCAATCCCCGTGCCGTTTTTTTCGCGAAGAGTTTATCCGGCGCGGGCCCGCCACGCCGCGACCACCTCTCGATACCTCGCCTTGAAGAAACTGGTGTACGAAATCTGAGCGCGACGAGCACGCTCCGGGTCGCGCCACTTGCTCACATCCGCGCTGATGGCCTTGAAGTTGGCTTCGCTGAACTCCAGTTCGCGCCCATCCAGCATCTTGTGCCCGGGCATGGCATAGAACGACGACTCCATCGCTCTCAGCACCGCCTGCGGGCACTCTCCCGTCGCGGCAGCGACCCGCGCCTCGTTCAACGCCCGCCACGCCTCGCGACACTCTTCCGCGGTGTCAATGCCGAACGCCGCCATCATCGGCGCGATCGCGTCCCGCCAGCCGCGTCCGGGTACATCGCTTGCGGCCTCGAACGGGTTGGTCTTGTCCACCATCCGGTCGCGGTAGGTGTCGTACATCACGCGCCGCACCGGCATCCGTCGGAGTTCATACACCGCCGGCCCAAGCCCATCGCCCGCAACCCCGGCACTGCCGAGAGACGCACGCGAGCGAAACTGCCAGAGCGCTTGGGCATCGACCGTCAGGCAGAACTCCACAAACCTGCGCGACAACTCGAAGTCGCTGCACCCGTTCAGGATCGTCACAGGATCGGCATCGATGTACACCGCGCCCTCCGGATCGACATAGCCGACCCTGCTGTCATCGGGTCCCTCTCCGGGGCGAAGCACGAACTGCGACTGCCCGCGACCGTAGAAGTCGATGGCAAGCCCCGCCGCGGCTTCTCCCTGGCTGACATCCACGGGGGGGCGCGTGCTCGCCGAGGCAAAGTACCGCGCGTTGCCGCACATTTCGCGGAGGGTCCGCCAACCGTCCCACCCTTCCTTGTTCAGGATCGACTCGTACGTCGTGGTGATCGACCCCGAGAGCCGGCCGTCGGCGAGCGCGAGGAGGTTGAAGTAGCGGGGATCGCACAGGTCACGAAAGTTCCGCGGCTCGGGGAGCCCGAGCTTCTTCAGCGTGTCGCGGTTGTAGACAATCCCAAACCCCGAGAGCGCAGTGCCCAGCCAAACCTGCCCGGGATCGTAGAGTTTCTGCACACCGATCTTGTTCTCGCCGTACCACTCGTCGAGTTGTGCCTGCGGGAAGCCCGCAGCGCGCCCGAGCGTGTACTTTGTGGCTTCGTTGCCGGGGGCGGTCTTCTGCTGCGCCATCTTTCCGTGCTCGTAGGAACCGCCGCCGAAGAATACGTCCGCGCCGGAAGTTCCCGGCTCGAAGCGGCCCTCCTGATCAAGGCGGCCCTGCCGCAGAGCGGCATCCGCTTGTGCCTCGATCTGCTTGACGATCTCGCTCGTTCCGCCCGGCACCCGCCAGTCGATCCGCACGCCCTGGCCGAACTTCGCGCGATGCCATCCGTCGAACGCCGCGCCGAACTCCAGGCGGATCTGCTCGACGTGCGGGGTGACGATCACGACGGACCGCACCTCCACGCCTCTCGTGGCGGCGGGGTTGAAGGCCGCACCACCCGGCGCGGCGAGCGCACGCACCAGGAGCGGCAGCGCGAGGACGAGTGCGAAGGCGGCGGCAATAGCGAGTTTCAATCGCATGAGCAGAGTGTACGGGCGCGGGTTGCGTGTCTATTGACCCGCGATGGCAGTCTTGCCACGCCTGCCCGCTTCTTGAAGTCGCAGCGGCTCTTTCTTCCACTTGCCGCGAAGCCAGTTCATTCCCTTGAGTACCTTGCCGCGGGAGACGATCCACTTCTCAAGGCGGTACTTGCCGGGGACATCTAAAAGCATGATGCCGACAAGCACGGTCAGCACTCCCTGACCGGGGAGCGCGAGCATCACCAGCCCTGTCAGCACCAGCACAGCGCCGAGGATGTTCCTGCCAACCTTGACCAGCACCCCACGCCGGGCATGTCCCGGCACGCGGGCCGGGCGCTTGCCGTGAGCGAAGTAATCGGCGGGCAGACGGACGATGAGGATGCCCGTTGCAACGAGGCTCACCACAAACATGACCACCGACGCCGCGGTGAGGCAGTACATCAGCACCTTGTTATCGCCGAGCCAGTCGAACATGAGGTGAAGATATGGTACGGAACGCAGTGGGCATTCCGTCAGCGTGGATGAACTTCGGCTAATCTTGCCTCATGCGGCGTCACTTCCGGATGCGAGGAACGGCGGCGTGGATGCTCGCGGCGGCGAGCGCGATGCTCGTTCTGCTGTGGGCGGCGAATGTTCCGTTTTACTCAGTGTCCACCATCGGTGACCACAATGGATGGCGGATAGAGCACGGGCGGCTGGGGATGAGACTCGTGCCGTTTGTCCATCACGAAGGCTTTTACATCGCCGGTAATACCGAGGGATTGAAGTTCGCACCGGACTGGCATGTGTGGGCGTGGAACGATTGGAACGTCGTACTTCCGCTCTGGATGCCACTGCTCCTGTGCGCGGCAGGATCGTTCTGGATGTTCCGGACTTCGCACCGGCCCAAAGGGGGGTGCGTCCAGTGCGGGTACGACCTTTTAGGCCTTTCGACCGATGCTCGCGGGGTGAAGTCCCCCGAGTGCGGGGGTAAAGGAGACAGGCACCGGGCACCAGGCATCAGGCACCTGGAAGAGTACTAATCCGTAATCCAAAATCCGCAATCCACTTTGCCCCGGTAAACTTCTCCCATGAGCACCGCCACACCCGCCGCGCCTTCCATGAAGTCTCCCGTCACGGCCGCGACCTCGGGCCGCATCTTCAACTTCTCCGCCGGTCCCGGCTGCCTCCCCGAGGAGGTCATCCGCCAGGCCCAGGCCGACCTCTGGAACCTTGACGGCTCGGGTATCGGCATCATGGAGCACAGCCATCGCGGCAAGGCCTTCGACAAAGTCCTCGCTGAGGCTGAGGAGAACTGCCGCAGGATCGGCAACATCCCCGCGAACTACAAGGTGCTGTTCCTCACCGGCGGCGCGACCAGCCAGAGTTTCATGATCCCCGCCAACCTCCTGGCCGATGACGGCGTCGCGGCCTACCTCACCACGGGCTACTGGGCTGAGAAGACCTGGGAGGAGTCCAAGGTCTATTCGAGCAAGTGCTACGAGGCGTGGGACGGGCGTGCTGTCAAGCACGACCACTGCCCGAGCGATGCCGAGATCAAGTACGCCGGCCCCGGGGGGGGCGCGGGCAAGCCGACGTATGTCCATATGTGCTCCAACAACACGATCTACGGCACGCAGTGGCGCACCGCTGATGGAGGCTTCCGGTACCCGAAGGTCCCCGATGGTGCCCCGCTCATCTGCGACATGTCCAGCGACATCTACAGCCGCCCCATCGACGTCACGAAGTTTGGCATGATCTACGGCGGCGCGCAGAAGAACGTCGGCATCGCGGGGACCACGCTTTGCATCGTCCGCGAGGACCTGCTCAAGCCCGTCCGACCTCTGCCGCTGATGCTCAAGTATGAGACCCACGCCAAGGACGGAAGCCGCCACAACACGCCACCGGCGTTCGCGATCTATGTCAGCGGGCTGGTGTTCAAGTGGGTCCTCGCCCAGGGCGGACTTGAAAGGATGCACAAGCACAACGAGGACAAGGCGAGGATCATCTACGATGTGCTGGACAAGTCCAAGTTCTACAAGGGCCACGCCCGCCCCGACAGCCGCTCGGCCATGAACATCACATTCCGCTCTCCCAGCGAGACCCTCGACGACCAGTTCGTGAAAGAGGCGCTCAAGCAGGGCATGGACCAACTCAAGGGCCACCGCGCCACTGGCGGAATGCGGGCGAGCGTCTACAACGCCTTCCCGGTCGCCGGGTGCAAGGCCCTGGCCGACTTCATGCGGGAGTTTGAGCGGAAGAACGGGTAAGAAGAGTAGGGATCAAGGGAACTGAAGCGCGATGGCTCACCCGAGCACTCTGGCAGATCCGCAGGTTCGTCCCTTCTGTGTCCCCTCCTTCACCCTATCCCTCGATCCCTTGACCCCGATCCCACCTCTTCGGCTACCATCGCCGATGCAGGTGCTTCTCGACGGCGAAGAGATCAGGACCGAGCGGCCCACCATCGCCGCGGCGCTTCAGGCCGCAAAGTGCGAGGCGGAGAAACGTCGTCGCGTCATCATTGAGGCGTCTCTAGACGGGACGCCGATCGCTGACTCCTGGTTGGAATGCCCGCCGCAGGAACCCCGCCCCGGCGCGGAGGTCCGCTTCGTATCCGCCGACCCCCTGTCGCTGGTGCGGGTCACGTTTCTGGAGATCGTGGAAGAACTGCAAGGCGCGATCGGACATCAGGATGCCGCGGCGGTCGCGGTGCAGACCGGTCGGCTCGATGAGGCCATGCCGCGTGTGACGGCGGCGCTGACGGTTTGGCAGAACGTGCGCGAGGGTGTGCTCAACGGCGCAACGCTTCTGGCGATGGATCTTTCGACCATGCCGACAACCTCGGAATCGGGAGGCGCTCGCACCGTCGGCGAGCATATCGAGGGGCTGAGCAAGGCTCTGAGCGAACTCAAGCGGGCCATCGGCGCGGCAGATTGGCCCGGCGTCGCGGATGTGCTCGCCTACGACCTCAATGATCAGGCAAGGCACTGGCAGGTGGTGATGAACGCGCTGGCGGATGAGGTCGGGCGGAGGGCTCTCGAAGGGGTCTGAGCATCTTTCGATGCGGGGAGTGCAGCGTGCCGTCGGGGCAGAGCAAGGACGCCATCAAGATCGATTCACTGATGCGGCAGGCGAGCGCGGCACTTGTCGAGCGCAGGTACTTCGACTGCGAGCGGCTCGCTGTCGATGCGCTCCGTAGGTCGATCGCGTCCTCAGAGTATGACCGCCTCGCGCGGATCATCATGCCGCTGCAGGAGGCCCGTCGCCAGATCCGCGCTTTCGCCGTGGACTCCGGCCACCTCGTCGAGGTTGATCGCGAGTTGCCCACCGGACCGACACTGCTCCCGGGCATGTACCTCATTTCTCCGCCGCGTGTCGGCGCCGATGGCCGGTTGCTGCGGGAGGAGGCGGTCAGACGCGAGATCCCCGTCGTTGTGATCGCCCGCGAGCCGCTCACGCAGCAGGGGCTGTGGCCGGTGGTGGCGATCGGGCCGGTGACGATCCGTACGCGCGTCAGGCCGCCGACTCATATGATATCGCCCGAAGACGCGGTGAAGAAGCGCAGCCCGAAGCCCGGCAAGCCCGTGGGCAGAGGACAGTCATCCGTTGCATCGTCACGCGCGCCAACGCCTGCAAAGGCTGACCTCCCGGTCGCGGTCACGGCAGAGTGGATGCTCGCCGCGAGCGAGGCTTTGGGCGATGCCGCGATCGCAGCGGTGCCTACCGGGCTTTCGGCCCTTGCTCGGGTGTTGGCGCTGGCGGATCGGCTCGAGGCCGTGCCCGACCACGAGAAACTCCATCAACGGCTCGGGGAAGCCGCCCGCGAGGCCGCACGCATCCCGCTGAAAAAAATCAAGGTGCGCATGATCGCTCTGCCTGAACTTGAATAGTGCGCACGCTTGTCCCGGCGCTTACAGTTCGCGCATGAAAGCAGTCGTGCAGCGAGTCTCGAACGCCTCTCTTTCGGTCGAAGAACGCGTTGTTGCCGACGTTGAGTACCCCGGTGGCCTCGTCGTTCTTATCGGAATCGAAACCCGCGACTCCGCATCGGATCGGCGCTGGCTTGCCGAGAAGGTCGTTCACCTCCGCATCTTCCCGGATGCAGACGGCAAGTTGAACAGGTCGGTCCTCGAGACGGGTGGAACGATCCTGCTGGTTCCAAACTTCACCGTCGCCGGGGATGCCTCCAAGGGGCGGCGGCCATCTTTCGACAATGCCATGAAGCCCGCACTCGCAGGTGCAGAGTTCACGCGTCTCTGCGCCGAGGTGCGGACGCTGTGCCCTCGGGTGTGCGAGGGTGTGTTCGGCGAGCACATGCACGTCTCCCTGGTGAACGACGGGCCGATAACAATCCTGCTCGAATCGCCGATCCCGGGCGTGGGCTGATCCTCTCAAAGTCGGGTAGCGACCGTACAGCGCTCCCCACGGAAGGCCGATGTGTCCCGTCAAGCCGGTGTTTTCCCGCGCCCGCGCCACGGCTCTTCTTTCTTCGCGCCAAATATGAACAACTCCCGCCCCAGCAGAACCGCCGCCGAGGACGTCTCCACGCTGCGCATGTCGCCGATGGAGATCGAGCGCCTCAAGCGGGAACTCGAATCCTCGACCTCCGCGGCGGGCGCGGCGAAGCGCACCTTCAAGCGGTGGCCGTTCGAGTGCCGGGCGATCAAGATGGAGATCCAGCACCCGGGCGGCGCGGCGACGGTGCTCCACTATGTGCCGCGCAACGTCTCTCGCGAGGGCATGGGACTCCTGCACAGTTCCTTTGTCTACCCCGGCACGCGCTGCACCGCCTTCCTGCCCCACCCCACGCGCGGCCTCGTGCCCATCGCGGGGGCGGTGGTGCGCTGCAGGCACTTTCGCGGAAAGGTCCACGAACTCGGCGTGCGATTCGACCAGCCGATCGATGTGCGCGATTTCCTCGGTCTCGACGGGACCGAGGGGTGCTATATGCTCGAGAACGTGGTGCCCGACACGCTCACCGGCGGCGTGCTGCTGATCGAGCCTGGCGAGATGGATCGCGCGCTCATCCGTCAGCACCTGAAGGACACGAACCTCACCGTGACCGCGACCGAGACAGCGGCGGACGGCCTGGCCCGTGCGGCCGAGGGCTACGACGTCATCCTCTGCTCCCTCGCGCTACCCGATGGCGACGGGCTCGACCTGCTCTTTGCCCTGCGCGCCGCTGGGATCCAGTCCCCCTTCCTGTTGTTGTGCTCCTCAGCCGGCGCGGAGCCCGCGAAGGAACGCATCCGCGTCCTCCGGCCCGAGGGAGTTGTGTGCAAGCCCGTCCCTGCCCAGACGCTGCTCTCGGCGATCGGCGAGTTCCTTCTGGTGCGGTCCAAAGACCTTGGCGGCGGGGGCGCGGCGATTTTCTCGTCGCTGGGACCACACGATCCGCTCGCCGCGCACATACCCGAGTTCCTCGGCGAACTCCGCCAACTCGCCCAGCGTGTGAACACCGCGCTGGGCAAGTCCGATGCCGCGGAGTGTGCCCGCCTGGTGTTCCAGATCAAGGGCGCGGCGCCGACCTTCGGATTCGGGTCGCTCGCGGAGGCGGCGGAACAGGCCGACGGCGCGATCCGCGCTTCCCAGAGCGTCTCCGAGTCGTCGGCCGCGATCCGAAAACTGCTTGGGATGTGCTACCGCGCCCAGGCCCGTCGCAAGGCCGCGTGAGCGCGATCACTTGGCGCGATACTCGACCGGCACGGGCCCGAAGGCCGCGCGGATGATCGACCGAATGCCGCCTCGCCCCCGCCAGTTGGTCTCAACCTGTAGCCACACCGGCGAGAGCGCCCGTACAAGGTCATCGCGGATGGTTCCGGTGACGGCCTCGTAGAAGATGCCCTCGTTGCGGAACGACTGGTAGTACATCTTCAGCGACTTGAGTTCCACACAGCCGCTGTGTCCTGCGGGTGTCTCGGCCTGCGCCGGCTCGTAGCGAACCGTGACCGTGCCAAAGTCCGGGTGGCCGGTCTTGGGGCACTGCGATGTGAACTCCTCGCCGATGTGCTCGATCACGATCGGTCCGGAAGATCGCGGCGTCGGGAACGTCTCGAGGAGTTTCACATCCGGCATCGGGCGTGCTCCGTCATTGCCCGTAACGGGTGAGAAGATCGATGATCTGATGCTGGTCGCGCCGGATCTGCAGCGACCGGCGCAGCGCCGCCAGCCCATCCTGCCTTGCGCTGTTGTCCGCACGTCCCGACCAGATCCAGGCGTTTAGAAGCCCGACACCCCGTCCGTTGAGCGCGGGGTAGTAGTCCTTGTCGATCTCCAGAGCCTTATCGAACGCCGCGCGGGCCTCATCATACTTGGCCATCTTGAAACGCGCAAAGCCCAGTCGCTCCCAACTCGCGGCGGACGGCTCGCCCTTGTTCACCTGCTCGAGGGCATTGCTCATCTCCTCGAACCGGTCCAGTTTTCCGAGGCTCTCGGCGAGGTTCATCAGCAGGCCGGGTGTGAGTTCCATCAACTCCGCGGCCTGCTGGTACTCCTGCACCGCGGCACGATGATCCCCGGTGGCCGCGTACACCGCGCCAAGGTTGAACCGCGCCGGCCCGTCCCGGGGCATGAGTTCAACCGCGCGCTTCGCGTAGGGCATCGCCAGCGAGTTCTCATCGAGTTGGTAGTAGGCAGTGGCGAGATTCAGGTTCGCCCGGAAGTCGTCGGGCTTCACCGCCAGCGCCCGCAGGTACGCCTGCACGGCGTCGGTAACCCGCTCCAGCAGATGGAGCATCAGCCCGTGATAGTACTGAGCATCAAAGTTTCGCGGCTGCGTCCGGGCCGCGCTGCTGTAGGACTCCTCGGCCCGCGCATAGTCCGTCCGCATCCTGTAGATATCCGCCATCCCCATGTGGGCCGAAGTCAGGCGAGGGTTGACCTCGATCGCCCGGGCAAACGCGGCCAAGGCCCGGTCGGTGTCGCCGTCGCGCACCGCCATCTCGCCGGCCACCAGGTACACCTCGGCGGAGTTCCGCGTCGGCACTGGGCGTTCCGGACGTGCATCCTCGCGTCCCGGAACTTTGGCGCATCCGGCAACGCCAAGCGCCAGCAAAGCGACAGCGGCAATCAATCGAACATTCAGCGGATCGGCAAGAAGCAATCTAGGCATCGGCATCCTCGGCGTGGCAGTCCGCGGCGGCCGTGCCGCGGTTCGGGGCGAGTGCGGGTCCAGAGGGCCTGAGCATACACCAACCTCACGACGCACGCGTACGCCCGGTGGTTCGCCCGCCCCCCGCTTTGGGATGCGTCCCTCGGCGCAAGAGGCCCCGAAGTCGGTCCAGGTTCTGGCTGTCAAACGAAGTTCCATCGTCGGCCTGACCCTTGGGCGTCTCCATGATCATCGGCCGTCCGGCCAGACCCCGCTCATTCAGCACTGCCCGGAAGCCCGCTTCACCGATTGTGCCCTTCCCGATGTGCTCGTGCAGGTCCCGCCTGCTCCCGCACGCTCCCTTGGAGTCGTTGAGGTGCAGGACACGCACATGCTCAAATCCGCAGAGCTCGCCCAGGAGAGAGATGGCGCTCCTGGCCGAGGCGGCTTTGGAAAGGTCATATCCGGCCGCGTGCGCATGACAGGTGTCGATGCAGTACCCGATGCGTCCCGGCTGCCCCGTGGACGCGACGATCATCTCCCGGAGGGCTGCGAGTTCCTCGAAAGTGGCCCCGAGGTGCGAGCCGCTGCCGACCGTGTTCTCAAGACAACTGACGGTCGCGAATCCAGCTGTCCGTCGCAGGAGTTCCGAATAGGCCGCGACGAGCCGGGCCAGCCCAGCCTCTCGCGTGGAAGTCGTGTACGCGCCGGGGTGATGCACCAGCAGGCCAATCCCCAGAGTTTCGCAACGCTCGATTTCCACGGTCATCAGGTCGATCGATTTCCGCCAGAGTTCATCGTCGGGCGAAGCCAGATTGATCAGGTACGAAGCGTGCGCGACCATTCGCGGCTGGCCCGCACACCAACCCAGTTCCGTCGCCCGCGTGTGCCACGCACGAACCTCATCATCCCCCAGCGGCCGGACCTTCCACTGCTGCTGGTTCTTGGTGAACACCTGCACGCTCTCGAGACCGAGTCTCGCCGCCTCATCCAGCGCGTTGACCATTCCCCCGGCGATTGAAAGATGTGAGCCAAACAGCGGCATTATGCGCAAACCCTAGCCGCGACTTGCCCTTGGTGCCCGCTCGTGCTTTCCTGTAGTCGTTGCGCGATCTCTCGCATTGCACTCCCTTTCCTCTTACCTTCATGCCATGCCCAATCTCTCCAGCCGTGTCGCGATCATCACCGGCGCCAGTTCCGGAATCGGCGAGGCGATCGCCACGGACCTTGCCTCGCATGGTTGCTCGCTCGTCCTGAACGCCCGCCGGGCCGAGCGGCTCGAAGCCGTCGCGGCACGCCTCTCCGGCAAAGCGGCGGTGGCAACCGTGGCGGGAGATGCCGCGGAGCAGGGCATCATCGACGCCCTGTTCACGACCGCTCAATCGCGTTTCGGCCACCGCGCGGACTTCGTCGTTGTCAACGCGGGTCGCGGCCTGGCGGGCTCCCTGAGCACCTCCGACGAAGCCCAGTGGGAGCAGGTGCTGCGGACCAACTACCTCGGTGCGGCACGCCTGATGCGGACCGCCGCGGCTCACCTCCTCGGCTTGGTTGATCCAGGCCCGGAGGGCGAGTCCGGGAAAGCCGGCCCGTGGCTTGAGCGCCCGCGCGACATCGTCGTCATCGGGTCCTCCGTCGGACGCAACATCTCGCCCTTTTCATCCATGTACGGCTCAACCAAGTTCGCGGTACACGCGCTGGCCGAGGCACTGCGGCGTGAGATCGGCCCCAAGGGCGTGCGAGTGACGACGATCGAGCCCGCGATCGTCGCGACCGAGTTCCAAAGCGTCGCGGGCTATGACCCGGCGATCTTCGGATCGTTCATGGACAAGATCGGACCTGTCCTTTCCCCGGCGGATATCGCACGCTCGATCTCGTTTATTGTGGATCAGCCCGCGCACGTCCACATCAACAACCTCGCCATCCGTCCGACGCGCCAGGACTATCCGTAGAAAACTTCCCGGCACGTCCCACGATTAGCATGCAGACTCCCCCGTCTATCCCGCGCGAGTTCGTCCAGCAGTTCGAGGCCGCGCACCTGCACCGGCTCCGCCAGCGGGTCTTCTGGTACTGCATCGTGGTACTCGGCCTGCTCGCGCTGAGTTTCACCCGCATCGGGCTCGATCTCGCCGCGCCCCTCGATGCCCGCGAGCCGATCGGCTACATCATCCTACGCATCGCCACGGCGACGACGCTCATCATCTGCTATATCAGTGTCACGATCTACATCCTCCCGGCGCATCGCGGCCGGCAGCAGGTCATCAACGCCTACGGCGTGCTGATCATCACCACCACACTCGTGGTCACGCTCGCGATGCCGCGCATCGACAACGGCTTTCTAATCACCGACGCGCGTCCCGCCGAATACGGCAACCCCGCCGCGGCCCAGCAGGGCGTCACGCTCTTCTTCATCCTGATGCTGCACCTGATCGCCTCGCTCCTGGTGGACCTCTCGCCCCGCGACGGCGTGCGCATCTATGTGCCCATGCTCCTGATCTACGCGCTCGGCCTGGCGCTGGACCGCTATCTCTCCACCGCCGCCGCGCTACGCCTGGCCATCATCGCCCCGATCGTCGGCCTGCCCGGCCTGCTCTGGAGTCTCTGGCGGCACCGCGCGTTCGCGGACCAGTTCCTCGCACGCGCGATGGTCGATCGCTACGACCGCGTCACACGCGAGGTCGCCGAGGCCCGTCGCGTCCACGAGGCGATGTTCCCGCCCCCGGTGACACGCGGCAAGGTCCACGTCCACTACAGGTACGAGCCCATGCTCGATATCGGTGGCGACTTCTTGTTCATCCACCCGCTCTCCGCCTCGAGAACCGCGGCCGATGTCCCGATCAGCATCGTCGTGATCGACGTCACAGGGCACGGCTTCCCCGCGGCCCTCGCCGTCAACCGCCTCTACGTCGAACTCACCCGCGCCTTCGCGTCTAGTGATGACCCTTCCCCTGCCCACATCATCGCCGAACTCAACCGCTCAATGTCCAGCGGCCTCATGCCCGATGGCATCTATGCCACCGCGGCCGTGCTCCGCGCTCGCGCCGACAACGGCCACCGCTTGCTGGAGTGGTGCGGCGCGGGCCACCCCGACGCCATGCTCCGCCGGGCCAACGGCGACCTCATCCATCTCAGGTCCTCGTCTCCGATGCTCGGCGTGGTTGATCCGGATCGCTTCAAGCCGAGAGATGAGCGCACCGATTTCGCCCCAGGCGACCGCGCCATCGCCTTCACCGATGGGGTGCTCGAGGCCAAGGACGCGGCGGGCGAACAGTTCGGCATGGACCGGCTCAAGGCGGCGCTCGGCACGCCGAGCATCGCCTCTGTCGCGGCCCCCACGGTGCCAGACCGTTCACCGCCGCCAAACCCTGACCCAGCATCCGCAGCCGAAGTAGTCGCCCATCCGGGCGACACCCCCGCGCCCCCCGCTACGACCAACACGAACGGCGAGTCCCCCCCGCACAGCCCGGCAGACGCCCTCTTCGCCGCGGTCGCGGCGTTCCGGAGCGGACCGACCCTCGACGATGTGCTCATCGTTGAACTCTTCTCCGCGAAATGAGACCCATGAACTTCACTGCCGTGCCATTCCGTAAACGCCTCCTGCACATCCTGCTCTGGTGCCTGGCGGGCGCGGCGGCGAGCGGCGTGCTCACGGTGCTCGTCTCCGACCGTGACGTCCTCTGGCGCGTCACCGCGATGGGCTTTGTCGCTGCCGCGGCGGTCGGGTTGATGATCCCCTGCTCCATCCTGGCCGACCGTGAGCGGTCGCGCGCGGCGGGCCATTTCGGAATCACGCTCTGCATTATCCAGTTCCTGCTTTCGATCGTCTTCATCTGGTCGGGCCTGTGGCCCTGGCGGCTCGAAGAGCGCATCGGGTGGACCATCCTGCTCATCGGACTCATGGCCGTCCCCTGCATTGGTTTCCTGTGGATGGCGAGCAACCGCGCCACACGCGCTGCGGGGATCGTCGGGCTCGCGTTCGCCGCGATCAGTTCAGCCTGCTACATGCTCGCCATCTGGTTTGAATCCTCGGTGTTTCTCAACTACCGCTCCGGCGAGACAGGGCACGCGTTCGCCGCCGCGGGACTGTTTGCCTCGCTCTCGCTCATCGGACTGGGAATGGACAGTCGTCACTGGCGATGGATCGGTGTGGGCGCGTCCGCCACCATGCTTGCGCTGGCTCTCTATGGCATCTGGCGCATGCCGCAAGGCGATCCCGCGTTCACCGTCTGCGCATCCACGCTCGCGGCCTTGGTGGCCTTCGCCAATGTTCTCATCCGCGCGAGCCTCATTGGTGGCCAGCGCCTGGTGATTTATGGGACAATCGCTTCCGCCGCGGCGATCGCGCTCCTGCTCGACCTTCAGGCCATCATTGCCGATCCGGGAAACGACACCTTCGGTTTCCGCCGATTGATCGCGGGCGCGACGATCGTCACCATCAGCGGGACGCTCGCGGTGGTGGTGCTGGCGATGCTCAACCGTCGTTCGCTCCGCCGGGCCGACAGCGTCGCGGCCGGAACGCTGCTCAGCGCCATTTCGCTCCAGTGTCCGCGCTGCGGCAAGCAGCAGACTCTGGCGCTGGGCGAAGGCCGGTGTTCCGACTGCCGACTGATCATCCACACGCGAGTCGAGGTCCCGGCCTGCGGCAAGTGCGGGTACGACCTGTCGATGATCCGCGGCGAGAACTGTCCCGAATGCGGGACACCAATCGGGTGATTCCCCGCACCCTTCCTCACCCACTCACCTCATCACTCTCGACCGGCCTCTCCCGCACCCGCGCCGGCAGACGTCCCCACACCAGCATGACCGGAACGAGCGAGAGCGCACACAGCGCTGACCCCACCAGGAACGGCGCGCCCGCCCCCGGGTACGGCGTCGGCCCTTCCTTGCTCGTGAACAAGAAGAATGAGAGGCCGCCGGCGACCGGCCCCAGGATCAACGCGATGCTCGTGAGGCTCCCGAGCGCGCCTTGCAGCAGACCCTGCTCAGTCGGCGGCACGGCCTTTGACGTCATCGCCTGAGCGGCCGGGCCCGCGATCCCGCCGATCGATGCCAGGACAATGGTTGTGTAGACCATCCACCCGTGCGTTGCCAGCCCGTACGCGGCGAACGCGAACACACCCAGCGCAAGGCCCGCGACAAGGCACACCCGTTCTCCCAGGGCGGGGATGATCTTCCGCGCCAGCCCTCCCTGCACCACCGCCGCGCTGATACCCACAGTGAAGAGCGACAGGCCTGTGTCCCACGGCGTCCACGCGAAGCGGTTCTGCATCGACAGCACCCAGGTGGTGTGCAGGCCGAACTGCGCGACGTTCGAGATGAACAGCGTCGCCGCGAGCATCGTGACCACCCGGTGCCCCCACATCCACACCAGCGCGCCGATCGGGTTGGCCTTCTTCCAGGAGAACGCCCGGCGCAACTCTCGCGGCAGCGATTCGGGCACCACAAAGAACCCGTAGAAGAAGTTGCAGAGCGTCAGCACGCCCGCGGCGATGTACGGGTAGCGCACATCTCCATGCCCGATCAGCGGAAGATTCAGCGTGTGGTCGCCCAGCAGCCCGCCGATGAGCGGACCGATCACAAATCCGAGCCCGAACGCCGCGCCGATGATGCCAAAGCCGGCCGCGCGCTTCTCCGGCGGCGTGATGTCCGCGATGTACGCGCTGCAAACCGCGATCGTTGCCCCGGATACCCCATTGAGCGCCCGGGTGACGAACATGAACGTCAGACCCGTCGCCACCCCGAAGGAGGCTGTCACGCCGGGGGCCATCGACCCGGCGAAATAGTCCATGGCCGATCCCAGCAGCGCGACGAGCAGTACCGGCCTGCGGCCGAAGCGGTCCGACAGCGAACCGAGGATCGGCGAAAACACGAACTGCATGACCGCGTAGGTCACGACGAGCATCATCACCGGGAGTGAGGTGTCGTGCTCAGCGCCCTCGGGCGGTAAACCTCGCACCATCGCGACCAGCCGCGGCATGACGGGAATCAGCAGGCCGAAACCCAGCACGTCAAGCAGGATGGTGATGAAGACGAAGATCAGACTGGGCGCACGGCGCTTCATGGGTCAGCGAGGGTAGTGGGCGGAAAGGGAACTGTCCTGGGTCTTCGGTCACGACTCACGACTCACGACTCACGACTCACGACTCACGACTTGGTATTCACCCTCACCATCCCCGCCGCCCTCATCGCGGTCCTCCTCGCCGCCTTCGCCGTCGGGCCGACCGCGAGCGCCACGCCCATCCGCCGATACTTCCGGGTGCTCGGCTTGCCAAAGATCCGCACCTGCAAACCCTTGATGGCGAGCGCCCTCTCAAGTCCGTCGTACTCCGGTTCGCGCTCTGATTCCTCATCCGCGAGGATCACCGCACTCGCCGCGCCGCCCCGCTCGTACCGGATCGTCGGGATCGGCAGACCCAGAATCGCCCGCACATGGAGGTCAAACTCGGAGAGGTCCTGGGAGATCATCGTCACCATTCCCGTATCGTGCGGCCTGGGCGAGAGTTCGCTGAAGATCACCCGATCCCCCTTGACGAAGAACTCGACGCCGAACAGCCCCGCGCCGCGCTCCCCCGCGATCTCTCGCGTCACCACCGCGGCCATCCGCTGAGCCGTCTTCACCAGCGCCGGCTTCATCGCGCATGGCATCCAGGATTCCTGGTAATCCCCCCGCTCCTGCCGGTGCCCGATCGGCCGGACGAACAGCGTCCGGGCCCGCTCGCTGAGTCTGCGGCCACCGACCATCGCGCGCTGCCGGATAGTCAAAAGCGTGATCTCGCAGTCAAAGTCGATGAACTCCTCGGCGATCACGCGGCGCGTGTCGCCCCGCATCCCCGCGCACGCGTACGCCCACGACCCGGCGATGTCCTCCCGCCTCCGCGCGACAGACTGTCCCTTGCCACTCGACGACATCACCGGCTTGATAACGCACGGCAGGCCGATCGTGCCACTGACTTTCAAGTCAGTGGTCATTGATCCTCTCCTGTTTCTTACACTGACCCGAAGGTCCGTGGCACCGATAATCACCCGCTCCAACTCTTCCGCCGACCCCGCATACGCGAACCGCGCTGTCGGGAGTTTCAGTTTGCTCGCCGCGACATCGCGAATCGCGTCGCGGTTCATAGTCAGGTTGGTTGCCCGCGCCGATGGAATGATGTCATAGCCCGCCTTCTCGAGCGTCAGCAGCCGCTCCGTGCGGATCGCCTCGACCTCCGGCACCACATGGTCGGGCTTGTGCATCCGCACGATCGCCTCCAAGGCATCGCCGTCGAGCATGTTGATGACTGCGAAGGCATCGGCCACCTGCATCGCCGGTGCGTTGGCGTAAGAATCCACGGCGATCACGCGGCAGCCCAACCGCTTCGCCGAGATCGCCACTTCCTTCCCGAGTTCACCCGAGCCCAGCAGCATCAGCGTCGGCATCTTCATGGCCGTGAGCATACCCGGCGGTCCCGCCGACGCTGCCTTTACGGCCGATCAAACCCCTCGCCCCACTTCTTGCCCATCTCCGCACGCACCTGCTCTACCGCAAGCAGCAGGTCCGCCTCACCCAAGAGCGTCTCGGGACCGGCCCCGCCCTCCGCCAAGCCCCGCCAGAGTTTCCGCCGGATCGAGCCGGACGGAGTGAGTCGCACTTCCACAAGTCCGCTGCAGTCTTTCCCGAACACATCGGCAAGCCCCGGTAACTCGATGGCGACCGGATCGGACCCCAGTTCCTCGATCAGCCAGCCCGTCTTGCGAGAATCGCGCAGGCCGACCTCCAGGTCGCGCCGGATCGCCACACCGCCCTTGGACCATCGTTGAGCCGCCACGGATGCTGCGTGCCGCTGGTCCTTCTTGGGCAGCACCTGCAAATCCCACAACTCGTCATCGATCGCGTGCGTCACGGCGTAATCCCAGTCCGACTCGTTACGGCGCAGCGCGCTCGCGCCGATCACCGCGCCCACGATGTGCGCTGTACCGTCGTCCCATGTGAACGATGAACCACGCTCGGAGATCCCCGGAATGGTCTGGTGGCCGTACCAGGTGGCGATCTCGTGCCACGTCGTCACCGCAACGCTCATTCGCTGCGCGAGACGGATCGACGCCTCCTCGATCAGGGCATCACGCTCCTCCGCGCTCATCTCGCCCCACCACGCCGGTCGATGCACGACCACCTCAAAACTGCCCTCGCAATAGCGGAACGCAAACCTCGGTGTCCCGTCCCCTTCTCCCGCGCCGTCCCCTTCTCCCGCCCCGTCCCCCGCTTTGCTCAACACCGTGGAAAGGTTTGTGTACAGATACCGCACCCAGTCGATCGACTCCCGCATGTGCGAGACATCGATGAACCCAGCCCGCCTTGTGTACAGCGTGCCCCGCTCGCGCTCGCCCTTCTGCCCGATGCGCGCCAACGTCGTGCCGGCGCAATGCACCCCCATGTCATCCGGGTTTGCCTCCTCATAGAGCGAGAAAACGCCGGGAAACGGTAGCGATCCAAGCCGCATCCGCGGCGCGCCCGCCGATGAGGCGCAGCCGCCCGCGCACGCCGCGCCCAGCACCGCGCCACAAACCATGCCTCCGACCCAAGAAGTCTTCATGCCTGCACTTTACACGAACTTCACGTCATGGCCCTCAAACAGGCATGAGTGGCTTGTCATCCCCGTTCCACAACCGCTTCATGTTCCCCACCCTCCCATATGGCCCGCCTCGCAAGACTGTTTCCTTGTGTCGGTTTGGTTCCCCTACACTCTGCCAACGCTCGGGGCGCGGCGGCCATTGTCCAACGTGGGCACGGCCGTCGCTGAGAAGCACCCGTGGAACCTGAACCGGTTCGGACCGGCGGAGGGAAGCGACCATGACCACGATCACCCCCAACACTCGTCCGATCCACCGACTCGGTGTACCCCTCAACGGGGCCAGCAACCCCGGTCGCACCGGCGGCGTCACGACGCCCGGCTCGTTCGCCAACGCGCCCGACATCGGCGGACCGCTCATGTTTTCTTCCCCCGACACGCCCGGAATGCCCGCGCCCAGCGACAAGACCGCGTGGGACTTCATGCCCGAGGGCTGGCTGGTGGAGGTCATTCGCGACGAAACGACGAAGCGACGAAGCGACCAAGTGGTCGCGGGGAGCGGCTGGTCGTCATCGCCGTGCATCGCCTGCGAGTCGTACACGTTCACCGATGCCCGCGGCCATACCCGACGCGTCACCCCCCCACCGGCCTTCGCGCCCGTCACCCAACTCGAATCCGCGCGCCTCGGCATCATCACCCCGCAGATGGTCCGCGTCGCCCAGCGCGAGCCGCACCTCACCCCCCAGCAGGTGCGCGATGAGGTCGCCGCCGGGCGGATGGTCATCCCTGCGAACATCAACCACCTTGCGCACAAACTCGACCCCATGTGTATCGGGCGGGCCAGCAAGACCAAGATCAACGCCAACATGGGCGCATCGCCCGTCTCCTCCGGCACGCACGAGGAACTCGAGAAACTCGACTGGGCCGTTCGCTGGGGCGGCGACACCGTCATGGACCTCTCGACCGGCGGCGACATCGACGCCTGCCGCGACGCGTTCTGCAAGCACTCCACCGTGCCGATCGGCACCGTGCCGATCTACTCGATGATCATCGGGAAGAAGATCGAGGACCTCGATTGGCCCACGATCGAGGCCTCACTCCACCACCAGGCCCGTCAGGGTGTCGACTACTTCACCATCCACGCCGGCGTCCGTCGCGGCCACCTGAAATACGTCAAGAACCGTCTGATCGGCATCGTCTCCCGCGGCGGTTCGCTCCTCGCCAAGTGGATGCTCGTCCACAACCAGGAAAACATCATGTACGAGCGATGGGATGACATCTGCGACATCCTCCGCCAGTATGACGTCACATTCTCCATCGGCGACGGACTGCGTCCCGGGGGCCTCGCGGATGCGACGGACGACGCCCAACTCGCCGAACTCGAAACCCTCGGCGAACTGACGGAGCGGGCGTGGCGGCGGGGCGTCCAGGTCATGATCGAAGGCCCCGGCCACGTCCCCTTCGACCAGATCGAGTACAACGCCAAAATCCAGCGGACGCTCTGCCACGGCGCGCCGTTCTATGTCCTCGGGCCGCTCGTCACGGACATGTTCCCCGGCTACGACCACATCACCAGTTGCATCGGCGCAACCGCGATGGCGTATCACGGCGCGGCCATGCTCTGCTACGTCACGCCCAAGGAGCACCTGGGTCTGCCCAAACGCGACGATGTGAAGCAGGGGTGCATCGCCTACAAGATCGCCGCGCACGCCGCGGATATCGCCCTGGGCATCCCTGGCTCGCGCGATCAGGACGATGAACTCACCAAGGCCCGCGCTGCGCTCAACTGGGAAAAGCACTTCGAGTTGTCCTTCGACCCCGACACCGCGCGTGCCTACCACGATGAGGACCTGGATGTCGATACCGACTTCTGCGCAATGTGCGGGCACGACTGGTGCAGCGTGCGCATCAGCAAGGAGATTCAGGAGTTCATGAGCGGCAAGGCCGAGGGCTACGAGCGGAACTCGGATGCGGACTCGCACGGGGCGAGCGTGGGGGCAGCGCTCGGCAAGGCCGTGAAGTCCGCCGCGTTGACTCCCGAGCAGCAGGAGATCCTCGCGAAGCGCGGCGTTCTTTCGCCGGATGAGATTCACAAACTGGCGAGCAAGACCAGGAAGGCGTTGGGCACTGGGCATCAGGAATCGGCCAAAGAGGAAGCCAAGTTGTCTTGCCACTCCGACTATGTGGACCCGGAGACGGCGCAGCGGATGCAAGGGGAGAAGGCAGGGCGGGAGGTTCTGGTAGCACTCGATGTGCGGCCGGCGCTGGGGATCGCAAAGGAAGACCGGCTGGTTTGAGTTCGCATGTGAGGGCGTATGGCATGCTCATCAAACTCCTGCTGGTCTTCTTCGGAGCCGGGGCTGGCGGTGCCTGCCGCTGGGGCGTGCAACTTGCCTGCGAGCAGCGTTTCGGCAAGGGCTTCCCGGCCGGAACGCTCATCGTCAACGTGCTGGGCTGCCTGGCCGTGGGCGTCCTTGCGGGCGCGCTGGCCGGCCCTGAGCCAAGCCGCGAGCACTGGCGGCTGGGCCTGATCGTCGGCTTCCTCGGCGGGTTCACCACCTTCTCGGCGTTCGGGCGAGAGACCGTGCTGCTCGGCTCGGAGGGCAACCACACCGCGGCAGTGGCAAACATCGCGCTCAGCGTGGGTCTGGGCCTGCTCGCGGTGTGGATTGGCGCACGTCTCGGCACACGCCTGATGGCGGCGTAAACGCGCCTACTGCCCCAGCGCCCGCAGCACCACCGTCGCGTACGCCCCCCGCGGCAGGTCGAACCGCACCTCCACCTTCAACCCCTTGGACTTCGAGAGTTCGTCCGCCTGCGCCGGCCCGATCTCAAACCCCCTCGCCTCGACAAACAGGGGGCGCATCGCCTCACCAAAGTACGGCCTCCGCAGGCCGGGAATCTTCAGTTCCGCGAGCGTGATCTTCTCCGCGCCCAGCGCGGCCTGGAGGTCCGAGGCCCAAGGCTCCGCGGGCACCGTATCGGGCGCAACCAGCGGGACGTGCATCGCCCGAAGCCCTTCGCCCGCCTGTTCAACAGCCGCGGCGGCGGGAAACAGCATCTCCCCGAACTCGTCATCCGCCCGCAGGATCGCCGCCCCCCCGCCCGGTGGCACCACCCGCGCGATGTGCCTGCGCGCGACATCGTTCCACAGGTGCGACTGGTAGGCCTCGACGTACAACTGCTGCAGGAAGTACGGGAGCGTGACGAACGCCTCGCGGAAGCCGCGCTCGTCCAGCGCCCCCTCCCGGCGCGAGGCCATGAACGCCAGCCGCTCCACCGCCTTCTTCTCCGGGCAGCGCGGCAACTCACGAGCCAGTCGCGCCCACTCCGCCTTCCCCCAACCCGTTGCCAGCATCCGCGTGAACGTCCGCGTCACACCCGTGTCCTTGCGGCTGGGTGTGGCGATCGAGAGTTTCAGGGCCTCCTCGAACCGCCCGGCGATCAGCGACCGAGCGATCCAACCCGCGCCGTGGCGCGCGGAACCAAACCTCTGCGCGCCGAAGTAGTTGAGGAGCAGCAGAGATTCGCCTTGCACCCCCATGACCGCACCGCCCATTGCCAACCGCGATGCCCGCGAGCGCATCGCCGCGTCCTGCTCCATGCGTACGTCCCGCACCACGATCCGGAACCTGTTGCCCGCGAGGGCCGAGGCGTCGATCGGCCGTGCCGACCAGCCCGCCAACTCGGCCGACCACTTGGGCCCCTGCGCCCTGCGAGCCAGCATCGCCCCGTCCGCAAGCGTCGGCACCGCGACTGTGACCATCTGCACTGTCTGCGCGTGCTTGTCCTTCAGGCCCGCGTACTGGATGTCGTTGTGGCGGACCTTGAGCGCTGCCCCGACCAACTGGGCCGCGTGTGGCGTCGTCAGTTGCGTCTTTTCCAGCCGGTACACCGCGTGAAGGAAGCCCGGCCCCGGCGTCCCCCGCATCGCCGCCAGAAACTCCGGCGTCGGCAACTCCTCAACAACAAAGTCCTCGGGCGTGCGGCGGAGCGTCATGGGGCCGATCGTAGACGCGGCACCCCCTGCATCCCCGTCGCATCAGCGTCTGTTGCGGCGCGGCCGCTCCGGTTCAGAGCGGCGCGACTCACGTCCCGTAAGCGCGGTCTTGAAGGACGCCACGGTCTCGGTGTCCGCTGCATCCGCGGCCACCAGCCACGCGATGGGCTCCCCCCCAGCGTGCCGCCCAACCCACACGACCGCCGCGACCTCCGGATGCTCCCGGAGCCAGGCCCTCAAAGCGGACTCCGACTCAGCCGTCTGGAACGGCGCAACGCCGACGGCGTTGCGGAGTTCCGCGATCGTCTCATCGTCACCCGCATCAGCGGGAGCGGTCCTGTCACCAACCACGTCAAGCCCGAGCGCGGCGAGCCGCCCGACAGCCAGATCGACGGCAGGGCCGCTTGATACCTGCAAACTCACCACATCGCGGAGAACAACAATCTGCGCGCCCGCGACACCCATCGCAACGTCAAGGGCGTGATCCGCGGACGCTGTCGGGATCGGGGCATCAAGAGAGGCGGTCGAAACCGCGAGCCGGACGTTCGAGCCCTCGAGTGTCTCGGTGCCTGCCACTTCGGCCGATTCAATCTGTGCGATCTGGTTCTGCTGAAGCCCGAAGAAGGTGATCCCGGCGGCAAACATGCCGCACGCCGCGAGGAACACGAGTACCGCCAGGCCGACACCGAGGTTCAGCCCCACATTGGGCTTGCTCTGCATCGTCGCCATGCGCCGGTGCGCGCGTCCCTGCGCCTCCTTGGCCCGCGCGCGGGCCCGCACCAACTGCTCCGCCGCGCTCGATGCATTCCTCGGTGCCGTGAACGGCGCTGCCGGCACCACGGGGACCGCCGCTCCCCCTCTTGCTTTGTCCCCCAGAATCTCATACTTGCCCGACCACCAATCCGTCACACGAATCCGCGGCTTGCCGCCGGCCATCGCGCCCGCTGCTTTCCTCATCTCCTCCGCCGCGGTCGCACTCGCCTTTGCTACCGCCGGGTTCGCCGAGCAGCCCGCAGCGTTGAATGCCGAATCAACGTATTCCCCCACCTGTCCGAGCATCGCGGCCATCGGACCGGGCTTGCGACCGAATCCGGGCGCTGCCCCTGCGCCCGCCACGGCGGGTTCCGCTCCCATAGCCGCCGCTGCCACCGCTGCCGCCCCCATCCCCGCCGGGCCCGCCATGCCTTCCCAACCGTGCATCCCAGGCGCGCCATGGTGCGCGGCATCGCTGCCCCTCATGCTGGGCAACTCAAAGGGCTTGACCTCAAAGAGGTCCGCCGCCGCGAGCACTGTGTTCAGGTCGTCGAGCATCAACGCCGCGGAGTCGTACCGCTTGTCGTAATCCGTCATCGCACGCCGGACAATCCAGCGGATCGCCTCCGGGCAGGGCCGGGTGATCTGCGACAGTCCGCCGTGCGCCGGGAAACTGTTCTCGATCATGGAGTACAGCACCGCACCGGCACCGTACAGATCAAACTTCGCGCCGTCCACCTCGTGGACCTTTACGCCGCGCAACGCCATCCGCACCATCTCCGGGTCGCGGAAATACTCGGTGCCGTGCGTCGTCAGCGTCATACTGGAGCGCAAGGGCGTGACCAGGCCGAAGTCCACGAGGTGCGCCTGATTGGCCGCGACGATGATGTTGTCGGGCTTGACGTCCTTGTGCCACAGACCGCCCTCGTGATAGTTCGTCAACGTCCGCAGCAGGTCAGACGCGTAGCCGCACGCCGTGCGGAGTTGCGCGGCGGCGAGGCCCCCCCCGCCCGCCGCGGAGTGCAGCCGCTGCGTTGCGATCCCAAGCGACTCGCCGGGGACGTACCGCGTGACATAGAAGAACCGTTCCTCTGTAAGTTCATGCTCCAGGATCAGGCCCATGCGCTTCGCCGCGGGGAGCGCTCGATTCTCACGCACGATCTGCGGAAGAGTGCTCCCATCGGCCAGCGAGAAACTCTTGATGACGACGCGACCGACCTGCATCTGCCCCTGGCGCGCAAACGAGGCGATCTTCTCCGCGCTCGGCTCCGCGATGTACAACTTCCCGCCCGAACCGCCCCCGGCCAGAGAGCCGACGATCGCGTAACCGTCGAACTGTCCCTGCCGCTTGCCCGGCCTGTCCGCGCCCGGTGCCGCGGCCACGACCTCGGGGATGCGCTTCTCGAGGCCCTCGGTCAGTTGCCCGAGGAGCAGCAGTCGCGCGGGGTGGCCGATCACCATGCGGTAGGCCGACCGGCCGATCGCCAGGCCCTCGGCCTGGATGGCGCGGCCATAGTGCGCAGAAGCCGACCACCGGCCGATGAGCACGTTCAGCACGGTCAGCGGGATGAACACGATGGCTGTGATCGCCGACCCGATGATGCGCAGCAGGTCGCCAATCTCGCCGATGACAAACTTGAAGATGTGGGCGATGAGCCAGAACACGCCCTTGAACGCGGGCACCACTAGGTAAACAATCGCCATGATCGCCGCCGGGATGGCGATGACGCCCGCGATAATCAGCAAGAACACGATCACGGTGCTGCCCATGGTCCTCGTCCCTTTCGCCTCGCGGGCCGTTGCCGCTCAGGCCTGTGCCTTGGCGCGGTCGCACTCCCGCAGTTCCAGTTGCCGCCGGTAGATGTCCGAGATCGCCTCATCAAAGAGCGCGTCATCGGGCTTGATGGGATTCACCGCCAGCCCGTTTCGGGCCGGCTCGGCCCGCTCATCGTCAGTGAAGGAGTACGTCGCGATGACTTCTTCAAGCCGCACCCGCAGCGAGTCCCGCACTTTCGCCAGCCGCCTGCTCACCGTCGGCTCGCTGATGCCCAGCGATGCCGCGACATCCTTGCCCGGCCTGCAGTCCAGCACGCGCATCCGGTAAATGGAAAAGTCCGTGAACTCGCACGACCGCTCGACCAGCCGGATCGCCGCCTCCACCTTCGCCCGGAACACCGCCGCCTCGTACTCAGCGTCCGCACCCGCTTGCCCCGAGGCGATCATCCACGTCTCATCGAGGGCCGCGGCCCGCTTGTTCGAGTTGCGCTTCTGCGCCGACCGCCGGTCCATCTCATCCCCCAGGACGTGCTTGGCGATCGCCAGCAGCCAGGTCGAGAACCTCGCGCCGCGTGCCGGGTCGTACCGGTCGATCGAGTCCGACAGGGCCGCAAGCGTCTCCTGCGAGAGATCGCGAACCGTCTCGACACCGATCCGGCCCTTTCCCCACTTGGTGAGTTGGGCGCGCAGCACCGGCCCGAAGGTCTCCCATAGGTCAAACCAGGCCGCCTGATCGCGAGCCCGCAGCCGCGAGATGAAGCCGGTTGTCAACGAGTTGAGCATCAGCGCTTCCCTACTCCATACCCCGGCCACCCACGACCACCCTGCACGCCCTTGCACCGCGAGAACCCACCTCGGAGGCGGGAGGAACGACCAGAGGTCATTGATTGTTCCGCCTTGGGGGCCGGGCGTTTCGACAAACCGGGGAAAGGCCTCAGATGCTGGTGTTCACCCGTTAGTTCCGAGCCGCCTTCCCTCGTATCCCGCCTCGGAACCCCTTTTTCGGCCGTCTGAAAATTGCGCGAAATCTGGTCCAACATGCTCCCAACAACGCTTCCTGACACATCCGTGCCGGGCCGTTTGGTGGGGGGAACCAAGGCTCCGGCGAAACAAGCCACGGCCCGGCGTACGGGCCAAGCAGTTAGGAGGACCACAATGGCCTGCATCGCAAGGAACCTGGTACGAATCGCGGTCATCACCGGCGCTGTCGGTGCCCTGGGCATCGGCGCGGCCACCCTCGTCGCCGGACCCGATCGGGTAGGAGCTTTCTTCTCCCAGACCCGCTCCTGCATCAACGAGACCATCGACGCACAGATCACCGATCCGGTCGCCCTCCGGGCCCAACTGCGCGACCTTCAGGCGCAGTACCCGCAGCGGATCGGGCAGGTCCGCTCGGACCTGGCTCAACTCCGCGAACAGCGCGCCCAGCTCGAGCGCGACATGACCGTCTCGGGGCGCGTCGTCGAGTTGGCCGATCAGGACAGCGAGAGGCTCACCTCCGCCCTTGACCACGCCGATTCCGCGACCGTCCAGAACGTCGCCCTCGGCATCGAGCACCACGTCGTGATCGTCTTCCGCAACGAGCGGATCAACCTCGAAGCGGCGACGACCAAACTCAACCAGGTCAACGCCACCCGCAACGCCTACTCGGCCCGCGCGGCCGACATCCAGCGCGACCTCGGCTACCTCACCCAGCAGGAGGGCCAACTGGCGACCCTGCTCGGCAAACTCGAAACCGAGCAGACCTCCTTCCAGACCCAACTCTTCGACCTTGATCGCCAGATTGACGCCATCGCTCGGAACGACCGGATGATCGACGTCATGTCCGATCGTCAGCGCACGCTCGATGAGCAGTCCCGCTACCGCGCGGCCAGCCTCGACCAGATCAACTCCAAACTCGCCGACATCCGCGCCAAGCAGGAGGCCCAACTCGCCTCGCTGGCCACCGTCGCCGACCACTTCTCCTACGAGGACACCGCCAAGACACAGATCGACCGCGAGGGTGCTTCCACCTCGGCCCGCAAGGCGCCCAGGTCCGCCCCCCGCATCGCCCCCACCGTGATCGAGATCAACCCCGACAACCTGCCCGCGGCCCCGAAGTCCGGGCCCGGCAATGATGGCAGCGTTGCCTCCAGCACCTCCCCGATTCACTGAGGTGCGACTCCCATCCGTCGCTACCGGGCGATTTCGTCCATTTCCCTTTGCTTCCCCGCCGCCGCGGTCCCATCCCCTAGGGTCCGCGGCGGCTTTCGTGTTCGCTTCTGACGGAGAATCCGCAATGTACGATTGGACGGTGGTTTGCACTGGCGAAATGCCAGCTCGCCCCATAATCTCCTGCGTCCTGAATGGCCGATCAACAGGGCCGGAGTTGGACGGAGATCCCGGGGGGGATCGTCGGGAGGGGGAGGAACGCCGGATTTCCGGCGTGCCATCGGGCACTGATGCGAGGCGCACCGCACCTTGTTTCTTCTTGATCGTCTGCTAGGTCTGGTCAGCGTGGACATGGGCATCGACCTGGGGACGTGCAACACCCTGGTCGCGGTTCGTGGCGAGGGCATCGTTCTCAACGAGCCCAGCGTGGTGGCGGTCTGGAAGGGCACCAACCGCGTCCTCAAGAACGGTGAGGCCGTCGGCTGGGTCGCCAAGGAGATGCTCGGCAAGACGCCCGGCACTATCACCGCCGTCCGGCCCCTCAAGGACGGCGTGATCTCGGACTTTGAGATCACCGAGGCGATGCTGAGTTACTTCATCCGCAAGGTCAACGGACGAAACCGTCTGGTTGGGCCTCGCGTGGTCATCTCGATCCCGTCGGGCATTACCGCCGTCGAGAAGCGCGCGGTCTTCGATTCGGCGGAGCGCGCCGGCGCCCGCCGGACCTATCTCATCGAGGAGCCGATCGCCGCGGCCATCGGCGCAGGGCTTCCCTTTGCCGAGCCGACCGCCAGCGCGATCGTGGATATCGGCGGAGGCACCACCGAGGTCGCGGTCCTGTCCCTGGGCGATATCGCCGTCTGTGAGTCCGTCCGCATCGCGGGCGACGACATGGACGAGGCGATCATCAACCACATGAAGAAGACCTACAACCTGATGATCGGTGAGCAGACGGCCGAGCGCATCAAGATCGATGTCGGCTCCGCAGCGCCGGTGGGTGATGAGACAAGCCTGGATGTTCGCGGGCGCGACATGATCTCCGGCCTGCCCCGCAAAACCATTGTGACAAGCGAAGAGATCCGCCAGGCCCTCCAGGAGCCGGTCAACGCGATCCTCGAAGCCGTGATCCGAACGCTGGAACGCTGCGAGCCCGAACTCGCGGCGGACCTCGTCGAGAACGGCATCACGCTCGCCGGCGGCGGGGCTCTCCTGCGCGGCATGGACAAGGTCCTCTCCAACGGCACCGGCCTCGAGGTGCGGATCGCCGACGATCCGCTCACCTGCGTCGCCCGCGGCACGGCGATTTACCTCGAGCACATCGAGGAGTGGAAGTCCACGCTCGAAAACGACATGGAACGCTGAGCCTGACGGCTCAGAAACCACCAAATGAACAAAGCAGCAAATGGGCAAAGCCCGTTCGAGCGGTTGAGTGCCCGATCGGCAGCCCGTTCGCCCCTGTGGTAGGCTCTGGGCAGGAACTTGCTGATGCCGGTTCCCTTTGCTGCATTGCTGCTTTGCTGCTTTCACTATGCCCCGCTCCCGCTGGATCAATCCCCGCATCGGTCTCACCGCCGCCATCGCCGCGCTGGGCGTGCTGTCCTTCGCGCCGCCCGGTGCCGCGGGCTGGGTCGGGGCGTTCCGCGGCCCGGTCCGCACGGTCCTCGCCCCCATCGCCGCGCCGTTCGCCCTTCTGCTGGGGCTAGTCTTGCGCGAGGAGTCGATCGCGGCGAGCGGTCCCGCGCAAGAAGCCCTCACCCAGCGCGACGGGTACCTGCGCGAGGTCAACCAACTTCGCGCTGAGAACGATGACCTCCGACGCGTCATCGCCGACCTCCAGCACGGCCTCGATCTCAATCCCAACATCCCCGTGCGGCAGTTCACCGCCGCGGTGATCGGATCGTCCTTGGACCTCTCCTCCATGATGCTGAGCGTCCGCGCCGGAACCCGCGAGGGCGTCGAGCCTTCCGCCTCCGTTGCCGTGGTCCGAGGCGTTCACCTTGTCGGGCGCGTCGTAGGTTCCCCATCGCCCCGCACCTGCTCCGTCCTTCCATTCACCGATCGCTCCGCGGGATCGATCAATGGCGTGGTCATGCTCGACGCGACGCGATTCGGCCCAGCCTGCCGGCTCGAGCCACAAGGCGATGGCACACTGACGGGCCGCCTCCGCAGCGAGGCGGTGCTGCTGCCGACCGGCGCGAGTTCCGCCGCCATCGATTCCGCCAGCGGCGGAGGAGATGCACAGGCGGGCGTCAAGCCCGGCATGGTCGTGCGACTGGCCGATGACAGTTGGCCCCAGAGCGCGCAGATGCTCGAACTCGGAGTGGTTGAGAGCGTCGAGACGCCCGCGCAGGACATCCGCATCCGGACCCTCGTCGTCCGTCCGAAGTACCGCGTCGAGCGCGTCAGCGAGGTCACGCTCCGCGTCCCCGCGGTGCGCTCTTCCAATGGTGCTCAGCCATGAGGTGGACCATCCTGCTCCTCGTCGCGGCGGTGGTTCTCGGCCTGCAACAGGCCGTGCAGGCCTCTCTCGCCGTCGGACAGACCTCCATCGCGCCGTCCTTCGCCATCCCGCTTGTGGTGTTCGTCGCGCTGTTCGCAAGCCCGATGAGCGCGATGTGGACCGCTCTGCTCATCGGCCTGGCGATCGACCTGGCCTCTCCCCGCGGCACGGGCGACCTCATCGTCGCCGGACCCAACGCCCTGGGATACCTCATCGGGGCGTACTTTGTGCTCACCGTCCGCGCCCTGATGTACCGGCGCAACCCGCTCACACTCATGGTCCTGTCGATCATCGCCTGCATGCTCGCCGAGGTATTCGTCGTCGCCGTCCACTCCATCCGCGCGATGTACTCAGACGCCTACGCCTGGAGCGGCCTGACGCAACTCGGCCAGCGGATGCTCGGTGCGCTGTATACCGGCATCGCGGGCCTGGTCATGTCCTTTGTCCTCTTCCCGATGATCCCCCTGTTCGGCTTCCACGACCCGCGCGAACGGCGCTTCGGGGCAAGAAAGTAGTTCCGTGGCATCGAGCTTCCGCTCGATGATGTCGCAAAGCGACATGCGCCTTCAAGTCCGCAAAGCGTGGTGCCCAATGCGGAAGACGTCCCGCCTGGCTCCCAGCGCAGGAGCCTGAGCACCAAACCAATCGGCGACCCAGCCACTCTCACGCTCCCTCCGGGCGCAGGCACACACTGCCTGTCCCTCCCTCTACCTGTTTCCTTTCCCTTACACTCCCCCCATGCCCACCGCCTTGCCGGTAATCCTCTTCGACGACGGCCGCGGCGAACTCGCGCCGCTCACGGACCTGCGACCGGCGTTCGATGTGCGGGTGGGCGCGCTGACCGTCGCCGAACGCGTTGCGATGGACACGGCTGTCACTCTCGCCGCATTGGTCTGCCCTGAACCGCTGGCTGCCATAACGCGGGAACGACACGCGGTGCCGGTGAACCCAGCCCGTTTTCCCGCAGGACCGTGCCTGCTGGTCAATAGTCGTTGGGCGGCATTTGACCCTTCTGCGGCCTCTAACCTTGACCCGGACGAAGCCGCGGTTAGCACATCAACCGGCGAACTGCTCTTTGCTCACGCCAACCCGGCATTGCTGCAACGCTTGATGCTTGGCGACTGTTCAGAACTGCGCACCGTTCCCTGGGGGGTTGAGCAGAACGAAGCGGCGTTTTCACTCATGCAGCGGCCATGGCACGCTCGGCGGAGCCGCGATGCGGCGATCGCGGTCGATCTTGGCATCGCCGCAGCCCGGTTCACGCCAATGAGCGGCCTTCCGGTGGGCGTTGTCTGCGTGGCAGGCTGGTTTGGGGGAGAGGTCACGGCCAAGGGAGGCCGGGGCGTGTTCATCCACCCGTCCGCACGCGTATATCCCACAACCCTCCTCGATCATGAATCCGGCCCCATTGTCATCGACGATCACGCCGTCATCCGCCCCGGCGCGATCATCACCGGCCCCGCCTACATCGGCCCGCACTCCACCATCCTCGACCGCGCCGTCATCCGCGGCAACACCGCGATTGGGCCGCACTGCAAGGTCGCTGGCGAGATTAGCGGCACGGTCTTCCAGGGATACTCGAACAAGGCCCACGACGGCTTCCTCGGTGACTCCTGGGTCGGCGAATGGGTCAACCTCGGCGCGGGCACGACCAACTCGAACCTTCTCAACACCTACTCCGAGATCATCTGCCGCGCGACGCCCGACGGTCCCAACGAGCGCACCGGCGAGACGTTCCTGGGCGCGATCATCGGCGACCACGTCAAGACCGCGATCTGCACCCGCCTGATGACCGGCGCGATCCTGCACACCGGCTCGATGTTCGCCACCACCGCGCCCGTTTCCGGCACCGTCGGCCGCTTCACCTGGGCCACCGATGCGGGCGTGCGCCAGTACCGCTTCGACAAGTTCCTCGATGTAGCCCGCGCCGCCATGGCCCGGCGCAAAATCGAGCCGTCCGAGGCGTACATAGAACGTCTGCGGGCGCTCGCCGCGAAGACCGTGTCCATCTGAGGATGAGAAAGGGGAGAACGTCCGATCGCGTCGCGTTCCGCCGCGGCGACCGATTCCCGTCATTCTGCCGAACCCGGTTCCATCGACTGCCGGTAGAAAACTATGTAACCGAGCCGCTTTGCCCGTTCAGAGTCCCCTTTGGAAGCTCGAACCCATGCGCCTCACCTCGCTCCTCATCGGACTCGCCGCCGCTCTGGCCATTGCCACTCCGCAAACTGCGACGGCTCAGCACGCGCCCAACACGTCGCCGAGCGCCGCCGCGGCCGACCACACCACGATCTCGGTCAACGGCACCGCGCGCGTCTACCGCAAGCCCGACTATGTGGACATGAACATCGGTGTGACCAACCACGCCAAGTCCGCCGCCGAGGCCCAGGCCGGGGCGAGCAAGGGCATGAGCCAGGTGATCGAGGCGGTCAAGCGGCTGGGGCTCGCCGGGCAAGACCTTCAGACCGGCTCGGTGCAGCTCTCGCCGCGATACAGCGACAAGGAAGTCCGGCAGACGGGGGAGCGCGAGCTGCTGGGATACACCGCAAGTATTTCGCTCCGTATCCGAACCTCGAATATCGACTCGGTGCCGTCCACGCTCGATGCCGTGATCGCCGCGGGGGCAAATCGGATCGACGATGTCCAGTTCGGCATCAAAGAGGCGCTCGAGGCGCGTGAGGAGGCCATCCGCCTGGCGACCAAGGCCGCGACCCGCAAGGCCCGCGTGCTCGCCGAATCGCTCGATCTCGAAGTCGTGCGCATCATCTCTGCGGCAACGCACACCCAGCAGTACGGCCGCAGCAACTACGGTAACCGCATGATGGCCCAAGTCGCCGGCGACTCGGGCGGCGGCGAGGAGCGCGAGTCCCCGGTCGTGCCCGGCCAGGTCGAGGTGTGGGCGCAGGTTGATGTGCAGGTCGCGGCCGCCCCCTCGCAATAGCGATGACGATCGCGTGCAACTGAACTTCAGATCAGGCGCTCCAAGACGCAGCCGTTGAGCCACAACACCATGTGCGCCTCGTCGATCGTCTCTCCCTCCCACATCAGCGCGCCCGGCTCGACCCCCCACTGCTTGAATCCGAGCCGCTCGTAGAGGCGCCGAGCCCCCTCCGCGCGGGCGCTCACCTGCAAACCCACGCTCGTCACGCCCGGCCATCCGCGCGCTACGTCCAGCACCCCGCGCATCATGGCCTCCGCCACGCCCCGACCACGCGCCGTCGGCGTCACATACACGCCCCAGACGTTGGCCCGGTGGGACATCTTGGCGTGCCTGTTCCTCACAAGTCCCGCGACGCCCACGAGCACACCGTCCCGATACGCCCCAACGATCGCCTGCCCGGGCTCCAAGAGCCTTTCGGCCATGATCGATGCGTTCACACCAACATCCGACTCTTCGCCCGCCGCGAACGCCCATGGCGCGTTCCGCAGCGCCTCGCGCCGAAGCGCGGCGAAGGCCGCGGCGTCGGCAGGTGTCAGGGACCGGATCACGACCGGGGCTCTCTCTGGCACAGGGTTCATCCACACTCTCTTGACGTTCATCTCCACCCCGACCAGGTGACATCGCACGTCCCCGTCGGCGCGGCAGGTAAATGAGTATTCACTCCGCGCCGGACTTTCTCTTCAGGTACCCGCGATGCAATGACACACGGCTTCCAGGGACATTGTCCCTTGCATAGCCAAGCCACATTCTTCGCATCGCCACCCGGGCAGCCACCGGAGCCTTGCGGATTCCGCCAAAGGAGCCTCCCATGCGACGCATCTCGCTCTCGTTGTCCGCGCTGGCAATCGCCTGGGCTTCCCTGACCGCGGCCCCGGCATCGGCGGCCATCATCGTCTTTGACATTCCCCTCAACGGAGCCCAGGAAGTTCTCCCCAACGTCGGCGACCCCGATGGGTTCGGGACCGCGCACCTGGAAATCAACGACTCCACGATGACCATCAGTTGGAACATCATCGTCAACAGCATCGTGCTGCCGCCGACGGGCGCCCACATCCACCAGGGCGCGTTCGGGACCAACGGCCCCGTCCGCGTCGACTTCAACTCGATGCTCTCGGGGTCGGGCCTGTTCGACGCCGATCTGGCAGGCGTGCTCGCCAGCCCGGCCGGGTGGTACGTGAACATCCACAACTCCGTACACACCGGCGGCGCGATCCGCGGCCAGATCCCTGCCCCCGGCGCGGGCGCCCTGATGCTGCTCGGGGGCGCTGCGGCGATGCGCCGACGTCGGGTGTAACTGCACCCCACTGGCGCGAGGTCCGACGCAATCGAATGCAGATTTCGGGCGCAGGCAGCCAGCGGGTTGCGTGCGCCCGTTTTACTTCGGGCGCAGGCAGCCAGCGGGTTGCGTGCGCCCGTTTTACGGGAGAAACCCATGGACTGCAGTCCATGGGTTCTGAGTCATAGTGCGGGCGGACGCCGCCAGATCGCCGCGCCTTCGGCGGCGTGATCGAGGATGTAGCGGACAACCTGCAACTGGTGGGGCCGGTCACTGATCGGATTGCAGTGCGTGCGTACCGCCCAAGTGCCACCGGGCGCAACGAGAGTATGACGGGAAAGCGTGCGGGCACTCTCTTTCTTTGCGATGCCCACCCAGTGGCGGGGCTTCTGGTCGGGGAATCGAGCCAAGACGTGGAAATGGACAGCGGTCACCGCGATGACCACCACCTCGATGCCGTGAAACTGCAGCGCAGAGAGAATGGTGTCGCGGGCGAGCTGCCGCGCGACAGGTGTGAGTGTCACCGGTTCGCGGCGCAGCCGATCGCTTACATGTTTCCGAAGACGATCGCGCTCGGGGTCGGACATGGACCGGTCTGCGCCAGGCTGGGTGCGGGCGTGGCGGGTTCTCCAGCCGCGATCGTCGCCGGGGAGCCATGCACCGTAGGTGTTCCCGGTGACGTGGTACCAGTCTCGCCATGCGGCCATGCTCACAGGATACCGGAATGAAAAAACCCATGGACTGGAGTCCATGGGTTCGAGGGTGTAGCGGGTGATCCGGAAGAGAAACCCATGGACTTCAGTCCATGGGTTCTAGGCCACCGGGATCAGTAATCCATGTCATCCATCCCGCCGCCGCCGGCCGGGACCGCCGACTTCTTCTTGTCCTTGATCTCCACGATCGCCGCATCCGTAGTTAGCAGCAGGCCAGCGATGCTCGCGGCGTTCTGCAGCGCGACCCGCTCGACCTTCGTTGGCACGATCACGCCCATCTGCATGAGGTCGCCGTACTCGTGGGTCATGGCGTTGAAGCCGAAGTTGTTGTCCTTGGACTCCTCGACCTTCATCGCGATGATCGAGCCGTCGAGGCCGGTGTTCGCCGCGATCTGCTTGATCGGGTACGACACCGCGCGATCGACGATGTCGATGCCGATCTTCTCATCGCCGGTGGCCTTCTTGCGGATCTTGTCGAGCGAGCGACGAGCGCGAAGGATCGCGACGCCGCCGCCGGGCAGGATGCCCTCCTCGACCGCCGCGCGGCAGGCGTGCAGGGCATCCTCGACGCGGGCCTTCTTCTCTTTCATCTCGACCTCGGTCGCCGCGCCGACGTTGATCTGCGCAACGCCCCCGGCCAACTTGGCCAGGCGCTCCTCGAGTTTTTCGCGGTCATAGTCGCTGGTCGTGGCCTCGACCTGGTGGCGGATCTGGTCGATCCGGCCCTTGATCTCACCGGCCGTGCCCGCGCCCTCGACGATCGTGCAGTTGTCCTTGTCGATGCTGACCTTCTTGGCGCGCCCCAGGTCCGCGATCGTCACCTTGTCGAGTTCGACTCCCAGTTCCTCCATGATCGCCTTGCCGCCCGTGAGGACCGCGATGTCCTCGAGCATGGCCTTGCGCCGGTCGCCAAAGCCGGGGGCCTTGACCGCGGCGATCTTCAGCACGCCGCGGAGTTTGTTCACCACGAGCGTCGCGAGCGCCTCGCCCTCGAGGTCCTCGGCGATGATCAGGAGCGATGCGCCCTGCTCGGCGATCTTGCCCAGCACGGGCAGCAGGTCCTTGGCGGAGTTGATCTTCTTCTCGTAGATCAGGATGTACGGCTTGTCGAGGATGCACTCCATGGTCGCCGGGTTGGTGACGAAGTGCGGCGACAGGTAGCCCTTGTCGAACTGCATGCCCTCGACGAGTTCGACCTCGGTATCGAGGCTCTTGCCCTCTTCGACGGTGATGACCCCGTCCTTGCCGACCTTGTCCATCGCGTGGGCGATGATCTTGCCGATCTGCTCATCCTGGTTGGCCGAGCAGGTGCCGACCTGCGCGATCTCCTTGGATGAGGAGACCTTCTTGGACATGCTCTTGAGTTCTTCGACGATCGCGGCCACGGCCATGTCGATGCCGCGCTTCACCTGGTTGGCGTTGGCGCCGGCGGTGATGTTCTTCAGGCCCTCGGTGAAGATGGCCTCGGCGTAGATGGTCGCCGTGGTGGTGCCGTCGCCCGCGTCCTTGGAGGCCTTGGTGGCGACCTCCTTAATCATCTGCGCGCCCATGTTCTCGTAGGGGTCGTCGAGTTCGATCTCCTTGGCAACGGTGACGCCGTCCTTGGTGACCAGGGGCGAGCCGAACGACTTCTCGAGGACGACGACGCGGCCCGAGGGGCCGAGCGTGACCTTGACAGCGCGGGCGAGTTTCTGCACGCCGCGGAGGATCCGCTCGCGTGCGTCGGTTTCAAAGGCAATCTGCTTGGCGGCCATTGGGGGGTTCCTTTGGGGAAAGGCACTAGGCACTGGGCACTAGGCACTGGTGAAAAATCGGTTGTGCGGCGGGGCCTGCCGCGATCTGGTCTCTGATTCGCACTGGTGCCCGATGCCTAGTGCCTGATGCCTCTCATCCGATCCTGATCCAATCCACGTTGCACGAGTTGATGATGAAGACCGAGATGCCGTCGGTCAGTTTGACGAGGTGGTCGGGCTCATCGGGGATGAGCATCGCGTTGTGGACCACGCACTTCTCCGCGTGGATGAAGTAGATGACGGCATCGCGCTTGCCGTTGAGTTCTTTGAGGGCCTGGCGGAGTTGGTCGGGTGTCATGGGGAAAGGGCCAGATGGCAAATGGCCACATGGCCAGATGAAGAAGAGGCTCTTGGAGGTTTGGGAGAATCAATCGACGATGGCGAGAACTTCCTCTTCGCTCATCACCAGCAACTTCTCCTCGGCCGATCCGACCGCGCCGAGTTTGATCTCGGTGCCGGCATACGACGAGAAGATCACGCGGTCGCCCTTCTTGACCGTCAGCGGCACCAGCGCGCCGGTATCGGTGTTCACGGTGCCCGTGCCGACAGCCACGACGACACCCGTCTTGGGAGTGTCCTTGGCCTTCTCGGGCAGGAAGATGCCGGACTTGGTGCGGTCCTCGGCCTCATCGCGCCGGACAAGGATCTTGTCGTGCAGGGGCCGGATCTTCGTCGCGGCGGTCGGTGCGGTCGCGGTCTTTGCCATGTGCAAGGTCTCCTCAATATCTGTGAACAGTGAGTGGTGAATCGTGATGGCCGGTCTAATCGTTGACGCGACCGGGAACTCTCAACTTCAGAATCTCAATCTGATCTCTCTCAAATCCGCATTCCAAAATCGGCAATCCAAAATTCTTCACCCCCCCGGCCAGCGCCCCTGATAGAACCTCGCCATGCAGCGCTGCAGCACCTTGAGCATCAACTCGAGGTCCGCCGCAGCGCGATCCACCACCGCGAATGCATCGCAGCGAAGGGCCGCGGACATGTGCCGGCTATGGTCGCGCGCGGTCCTTGGCTGCTGAACCACCACGGTCGGCGGTGGCGATTCCAGGCGGCGCAAAAGTTCCAGAATCCGCGGCCCCGCCTCCTCGCCCGGAGAGTCGGCCGCGGCCCGGAGCGTCCCATCCAGCGGCAAGCCGAAGTCCACGACCGCGATATGCACGGCGTTGGTCCGGATCGCTCGTTCGGCCTCGCGCACGGTCCGGACACGAAGCGAGTGGACACCCATGGGCTCAAGCAGAGGCGGGAGACGATCGGCCCAGGATTCGTTCTGCCACCCACCCCACGACAGCAGCAAGTTCAGGCGGTTCGAGCCATCGGTCTCGGGGACGTGATGAGTCGGATGCTTGGGGGGGGGGGGCGATTCGGGCTGATGGCCCTGAGAAACGGGATCGGCGTGGGTGCCGAACTCCGGCATCTCGGCCTCCGACATGCCTTCACGCTGGTCTTCGCGGCCCGGCGCGTGGGAGACCATCCGGAACGTCGCTCGGATGGAGAACCGGACGGCGCCACCCAACTCCACGCCGGAGCGGGGCCCATGCCCACCGGTCTGGGCCGAAGCATCGAGGGCGGGGGTTGGCGGGCGCAGCATCACCATGGACAATGAGAACCATGGCAAGCCGGGTGCCGAACCGTTGAGCCGTGTCGCGCTCCCAAGCCTCCTGTGCCGCCCTCAAGAAAGCGGGATGAACCCGAGCCTCGTTCGCCGTTGAACTCCGGAAATCCCTGCCACCGGTCCCGGCGCGATGTTCGCGATGCCATTTCGGCAGATCAGTCCTCGGCGTCGTCCGAATGCCGAGGTTCGGCTTGGCGGGCTCGAAACACTCCGTAGCGCTGCTTCCCAAACGGGACCGCGTCCGCCCCACCAAACGAAATCCAGCCAAGTTAGAAACTCGCGGTACACTCTGCCCCATGGAGATTGCACTCATCATCTTGGGAATCTTGGCCCTTTCAGGTATTGCCGCGGCGGCGTGGCTGACCGTGGAACGCACCCGCACCATTGGCACTGCCGCGCGTGCATCGGCTGAAGCCGAGGGCGCGAAGCGCGAAGCCGCGCAGGGGCGCGAGGAGGCGCAGCGGTTGGCGGCGAGCCTGAGCAACTCGGGAGCGGAACTGCAACGAGCGGCCACCCAGGCCGCAAGCGCCATGCAACGGGCCGAGGGTCTGGCGGACCAACTCGCCGAGTCCATGAAGCGCTCGGAGATTGAGAAGAGGTCGCTGCTGGACAGGGCCGCGGCGGACCAGAAAGAGTCTCTCGCCCGACGCGACGAACGGTGGGAGAAGGAACTGGCCCGAATCGAGGGCATCGCCGAGGAGAAGGTCGCAAGCGCGGTCCGCGAGCGCAATGCGAGCCGTGAGGAGAAAGCCCACTTTGAAATAACGATGCGCGACGCCTTCGCCACGCTCTCGCGCGAGGCGATGGAGAAGAACTCGGTTCAGTTCCTCACCATGGCCGAGCAGAAACTCGAAGCCAAGCGCTCCGCCGTGGATGAACTCGTCAAGCCGATCGCCGAAACGCTCCGCAACACCGACGCGAAACTCGCCATCATCGAGTCCGCGGGCACCTCGCTCAAGGAGGAAACGTCGCGCCTCGTGCGTGCCCTCCGGGACCCACACGTCCGCGGGCGCTACGGCGAGATGCAACTCCGGCGCGTCGCCGAACTCGCGGGCATGTCCGCCTACTGCGACTTCTGCGAGCAGGACCAGACTCGCGATGGCGACGGCAATGCCATGCGCCCCGACATGATCGTCAACCTGCCCAGCGAGCGCACCATCGTCGTCGATGCCAAGACCAACATCGCCGCGTACATGGAGGCGCTCTCCGCCCGCACCCCCGAGGAGGCCGAGGTCTGCCTCGCACGCTTTGCACGCCACGTCTCGGAGCAGGCAACCGCACTGTCCCGCAAGAAGTACTGGGCGCAGTATGACGGCTCGCCCGAGTTCGTCGTCATGTTCATCCCCGGCGATCAGTTCGTCGATGCCGCGCTCTCGCGCCAGACGGACCTCCTCGACCGCGCGGCGGAGCAGGGCGTCATCCTCGCCAGTCCCGCCACATTGATCGGCCTCCTTCGCGCGGTGGCGATCGGGTTCCAGGAGCAGAAACTCGCCAAGGCCGCGGCGGAACTCCGCGAACTGGGGCGAGAGCTCCACCACCGCGCCGCGACGGCGTTCGGCTACATCGCGGACATGGGCGGGTCGCTCGAGAAGGCCGTCGAGAAATACAACGCCTTTGTCGCGTCCTACCAGCAGCGCTTCGAGCCAACACTCAAGAAGTTCGAGGAAGTCGGTGTGAAGGGCACGAAGGAACTGCCTGAGATGGAAACGGTTGCTACTCGCGTCAAAGTGCTCGAATGATCCCGCCGACTCGAGCCCCACATGCTCCCAGCATGAGCCGCGAATGTATTGTTTTTCACGCTCGAATCCCTTGCATTTGCCATAGCGTTGCCGCTATTGTGACCGCTCGGTCGTGATCGCCTTTTCGGGAGGTTTGGAGGCGTGGAGCAAGACAAGTCGTCGGACATCGAACTCATCAGCCGTGCGCAGGCCGGCGATATCGAAGCACGCAACGCGCTGATCCTCCGCCACGAGCGCTTCGTGTGGATGATGGTGCGGGAGGCCCTGGGCCAGCGCCGCCGCCACCTCGCCGATGAGCACTTTGCCAGCGGTCTCGACGGGCTGATGCGCGCGATCCGGTCGTTCGATCCCGCCAAGGCCGGGAGCCTCCTCACCTACGCGGGTGTGTCTATCAAGCGGGCCGTGTGGAGCGGCATCAGCACTGACACACCCGTCACTCGCACGAAGAACAAGCCCACGGGCGCTGCGGACAAGGCCCTCTGGGACCGCGCATCGAGCGCCGGCGAGATTCCCTTCGGTACGGGCGGGTGCGACCGCACACCCCCCGTCGATCAGACCGTGGACCAGGCGGACAAGGTGGCCCTGCTGAGCAAATACGTCGCGGGCCTCTCGACGCTCGAGCAGGCCGTGCTGCACCTGCTCTACAACGTGGGGATGCCCCTCGAGCAGGTCGGCAAAGAGATAGGCGGCCTGAGCCGCGCCCGCGTGCAGCAGATCGAGGCAAGCGCGATCAGGCGGATGCGCGCCCGCGGCATCGCCGATGGCGAAACGACGGTCTCTCCGGGCACAAAGGGCGAACCGCGCGAGCGCTGAGAGGTCCCGCTCAGTCCGCCTTCCAGTTTTCCACCTTGGGCCGGAGCATGTCCCAGAGTTTCTCCAAAAGGTCACGCGTCCCCTGCTGTGTCGCTCCGGAAATGGCCAGCACGTCCTGCCCGCGCCCGAGCTGCAGATCGGCCCGAAGTTTGGCGATGGCGACGCGCGCCTCGTCCTCGTCCAGCAGGTCCATCTTGTTCAGGACGATGACCTCGTCCTTCTCCGCCAGCAGCGCCGAGTAGTTCCCCAGTTCAGCCCGGATCAACTTGTAGTTCTCCGCCGGAGTGGACCCGTCGAGCGGAGCCGCGTCAAGCAGATGCACCAGCACGCGAGTCCGCTCGATGTGCCGCAAAAACTCGTGCCCTAGGCCCGCCCCCTGGCTCGCCCCCTCGATGAGCCCGGGGATGTCCGCGATCACCAGGCGGCGCTTGCCGTCGATCGCGGCGATTCCCAGTTGCGGCACAAGCGTGGTGAACGGGTAGTCCGCAATCTTGGGACGCGCGGAAGTCGTGGCGGACAGCAGCGTGCTCTTCCCGGCGTTGGGCAGCCCAACCAGCCCGACATCCGCGATGAGTTTGAGTTCCAGCCTGATGCGGCGCTGCTCGCCCGGCTCGCCCGGGTCGGCGGACTTGGGTGCCTGATTCACCGACGACTTGAAGTGCTCGTTCCCCCACCCGCCGCGCCCGCCCTTGGCGACAACCGCTGTCTCGCCCCGCCCCAGGTCGCTGACAAGCGAGTCATCTTCCAAGTCAAACACCATCGTGCCCGGCGGAACCTTGATGACCAGGTCCTCGCCCGCGAGGCCCGCCTGCTGCTTGGTGCGCCCGTTCTCACCCGCCTGTGCGCGCCATGTGGGCACCCCGCGAAAGTCGAGCAGCGTGTTCACATTCTCATCGGCAACGAAGACGACATGCCCGCCATGCCCACCGTTGCCGCCGTCGGGCCCGCCCTTGGGGACGTACTTTTCACGACGGAAGGAGACGCATCCCTTGCCGCCATCCCCCGCCTTGACCGTGATGACCGCTTCGTCAATGAACACAGACGAGGATAGGTCGCGAAAAAAAAAAGGCGCGGCTCATATCAATGAGCACGCGCCTGCTTGCCGGAAGTTCATTCCGCACGAACGGGCCGGATCGCTTGCGGCGAGCCGACCCATCCGGTCCCACGAGGCTTCCCACGGTGCTTTTCGCCGCGAGTCCGCGGCTGTCGGATCAACTTTCCTTGCTGGGAGTGATGCAGATCGGGGGGACCGAGGGGCTTGCGCCGCCCGTGGGCTTGCCCACGCCATGCGGGGCGGGGCGGGCCTCGCCGGCTGCGCCGCCGCTGACATTCAGCGTGATCGGCCCGCGGCCGGTCGCACCGGTGAGGCTCTCCTTCTTAAGTTCCTCTTTGACAATCTGCTTGGCCTTGTTCACGTTGTTGCTGCCGGTGCTGGGCTGGCCCTGGCCACCGGAAACGGACTTCAGATCAACCTTGTTCTTGTCGGACATGCTTGTTTCTCCGTGTTCGCTGTGTGTCCCCCGGGACCCCACGACTGATGGAAGATGCGCATCCCAAGGCTGGCGCGCCACCCCTTTTGTTCTCGAAATTCTCTCAAAACTTACCGTACATTCAACGAATACTCGCGCCCCGCCCATTGCGGGTATGCTGGCTGGAGTGTCTTCATTCGGGGTTGCGGCTCGCGGCTACGTTCCAGCAAAGGAAACGCACATGTTGATGAACGCTCTGACAATGAGTGTGGCTCTTACGACCTGGACTGACGCCGATACCAGTGCGCAAGCCGCGCCCGTGCCGCCCGTGGAAGTGTTGCAGGGGTTCGTGGCCCTCTTCAACGGGAAGGACCTTGGCGGGTGGAGGACCACGGGAGATCTGAAGGCGTGGAAAGTTGACAAGGGCGAACTGCTCATCGGCGAGCCTGGAGGCAAGGGATGGTGGCTGCGAACCGACAAGCAGTACAGGGACTTTGACCTCCGCCTGGACTTCAACGTTCCCAAGGGCGGGAACTCGGGCGTTGGTGTCCGCGGCTCGACGCTCGGCGACCCTGCCTTCACCGGCATGGAACTCCAGGTATACGACTCGCACGGCCAGCAGCCCGCGGTGAACGTCTGCGGCGCGGTGTACGGTGCGATCGCGCCGTCGAGCGTCGCCGTCAAGCCGGCTGGAGAGTGGAACGAGTACCGCATCATGCTCGTGGGCGACACGCTCAACGTGTGGCTTAACGGCTCGCAAATCCACACCGACGAGAAGATCGACGGCCGGGGATTCGTCCACGAGGAGACCAACAAGAGCCCGATTCGAGACCGACTGACGACCGGTCACATCGCGCTGCAGGACCACGGGGACGCTGTCAGATTCCGGAACATCCGAATCAAGGATCTGTCGCCCGACCCCGACGGCGGCGGCTGGAAGCCGATCTTCAACGGCAAGGACATCACCGGCTGGCACGTTCGCGGCGAGGGGATGTGGGCCGTGGAAGACGGCACCCTCACCGGGCACGACGGACCCGGCCACCTCTTCACGGACAGCAAGTACACCGACATGGAGGTGCGCTTCCACGTCAAGGTGAACACCAAGGGGAACGGGGGACTGTTCTTTCGGGCAATGCCGCGAGCGGAGAATCCGGACACCTGGCCGCTGGGGTACGAGGCGCAGGTGGATCAGCACGACCCCAAGAACTTCACCGGCTGCATCTACGACCGGGCGTGGGGCACGAAGGTTCCGACTCGCGACAACGCATGGATCGATTACCGCGTTCGCGCTGTGGGCGAGCAGGTCCAGACGTGGATCAACGGCGTCAAGGTCGTGGACGCGAAACTCACGGACTTTGCGGACGGTCACATTGCGCTGCAGACGCACCACAATGGCAACAAGATCATGTGGAAGGACATCGAGGTTCGCGATCCGAGCAAGAAGTAAGCCGGCAGAGTTCGGCCGCAGATCAACGCAGATTGACGCAGATCAATCAGGACTTTGCCAAAATCGCGGGCGAACGTATGCCCGTGACCGAGGCACGGACGCCGTTCCCCAAGGAAGGAACTTCGTGAACAGCATGTTTGACACCGCGTGTCGCTGTCAGCGGTCGATTGTGACGGCGTGCCTGGCTATGGGGCTGCTCGTACACATCTCCGGCTCACTCGCGCAGCAAGCGGACCTCACCGGCTGGGCCGCGGCGTATTCGAGTGCCGGCACGGGGGGGAGCGGGAAGCCGATCGAGACCCACGCGTCGAATGCGGCCTTCGCCCTGACCACCGCGGAGACCGTGCATCCCGGCATCGCGCCCGCGTCGTTCACCGCCAAATACGACGGAGTCGTGACCATCGGCGTCGCCGGGAAGTACCGATTCGGCGCGGACTGCGAGGGCGGGCGGGTGCAGATGCGAGTGTTCGGCGCGGCCATCGCCCAGGACCTTGTGCTGGAGGTCGATGGGACCATGCCCGCGAGCAAGGTGAGCGCATGGGCTCAACTCCCCGCAGGCTCCGTCAACGTTCAGTACATCTTCACCCGGGCCGGAAATGCCCCAGCCAAAGTGCGGGCTCTTTGGGAGATGGAGTACGCCACCAGCGGCGGGCAGGATGTCGGCTTCCGACGCGAACCGATCCCTGACCGGTTCGTCAAGCCGCCCGCGGGCAAACTCGCCTCGTGCAACCAGGGCAAACTCGAACTGCACGGCCGCGTCCTGCTCGGCGAACTTGGCTGCACTTCCTGCCACGCCGCGCAGAGCGACGCCGCGGTCCTGACGCGAGTCGCGCCGGACCTGTCGACGATCGGCTCGCGAGCCAACGCCTTCTGGATTCGCAAGTGGCTGGTGGACCCGCAGGCGATGAAGGAGCACTCCGGCATGCCCGCCGTTCTGGGCGCGGACGCGGCCGCGGCGGACGAATCCGCAGAGAACATCACACACTACCTGGCAACGCTCATTGGCGATGACGGCCCCTGGCGGGCGGAGTCGCCCGCGATGGGCGCGACAGCTCTCGAACGGGGCGAGGCTGTCTATCACAGCGTCGGCTGCGTTGCCTGCCACGGAACGTACGACGGCAGCGCCAAGGACTACATCGCTCCCCATCCGCACGGGATGCTCGCGGCCAAGTGGCGCCCCTCATCACTCAGCGCATTCTTGCAGGCACCGCACGAGACCCGGCCTGGTGGGCGGATGCCCTCGCTGAATCTGACGCAGGAGGAGGCCGACGCGGTCTCGGTGTACTTGCTGAAGGCTTGGGGAGGCCACGACGCGACCGCCACACTCGCGCCCGATCCGGCGAAGGTCCAACTCGGAGGCGCGGCGTTTGTCTCAACAGGCTGCATCAACTGCCACGCGATCGAGGATGCAGCGAACAAGGCTCCGGCGGCAACACCCCGCGTGGTCGGAACGCCTCTTGCCCGTGTACGCTCTGATCGCGGGTGCATGGACCCCAAGGACACGAAGTCGCCGCGATACTCCCTCAGCGAGAACGACAGGTCCGCCCTCAGGTCTGCTCTCAACGATGCTGCGAACTGGAATGCCGGGGACGCCGCTGCACCTGTGGACTTCGCTCAGCGAACGCTCAATGCACTCTCATGCACCGCCTGCCACGAGTACGCGTCCGAGGGCGGGGTCGCCGAAGCGATCAAGCCGCTCTACGGGCAGTCCGTCGAGGCCGACCTTGGTGACGAGGGACGGATCCCGCCTCGACTCACCAGCGTGGGCGGCAAACTGACCACGGACTGGATGCGACGCGTGCTTCTGGAGAAGGGCGCGGCACGCCCGTACATCAAGACGCGCATGCCCCAGTTCGGCGAGGTCAGCGTCGGCCACCTGGCCGAGGCGCTCGCTGCGGCGGACGGCGTCGCACCGAACACCGATGTGCGTGAGCCGACGGCGACCGATGAACTTGTGCTCGCCGGCAAGAAACTCGTCGGCGAGACCGGTCTGTACTGCATCAACTGCCACACCGTCAACGGACAGGTGACGGGCACTCCGGGACCGGAACTTACGGCCTTCGCCTCCCGCATCCGCTATGAGTGGTGGGCCGACTACATTCACGACCCCGACCGCTTCAAGCCCGGTACGCGGATGCAGAAGTTCTATCGCTTCAACAAAGGCTCCGTCGCGACGGTGCTTGAGGGCGACAGCCGCAGGCAGTCCGATGCGATGTGGACATACTTCAACCTCGGCGAGTTCATGCCCGTGCCCGATGGCATCGCCGTCGCGGGCGGGATGATGGTGAGCGTGAAAGACCGGCCGGTGGTGCTGCGCACGTTCATGAAGGACGGTGGTTCTCGCGCTATCGCCGTCGGTTATCCGCTGGGCGTTCACTTCGTGTTCGACGCCGTGCAGGTGCGGCTCGTCGACGCGTGGCGAGGCAGTTTCCTCGACGCCTCGGGCGCATGGGCGAACCGGGGCGGCACAAACGCGGACGGACAAGGCCCGACGATCTGGACCGCGCCTCCGGGACCGGCACTGGTGATGGGCGCAAAGCCGAACGCATGGCCGACCAAGGGAGGAGCGGAAGCGAGCCTCGCCTTCAAGGGCTATCGCCTGCACTCGGATGGTTCACCCACTTTCCTCTATTCGCTGGTAGCGTCTCCCGTTGGCGGTCAGGCGGCAGATGTGGAAGAGCAGTTTCGCGCCACGACCGCCACGATGCCGGCGGTCTGGCGCACGTTCAAGGTCTCAGGGCTTGCGAAGGGGCAGACAGTCTGGTTCAATGTCGGCAAGGGCAGGGTCAAGATCGTCGATGCGAGAAGGTGCGTCGTGTCGCCCGAGGACGGCACCACGCTCCTGCGTGTCGAGGCCAACGGTGATGGCGCGGCGGAGTTCGGCGTGGAGATCACCCCGTAGGAAGCGAATGCAGCCATGTATTGGCACGGATGAACACGGATCAGGAATGAGCGGTTTCGTTGGAACGACAGAGCCTCCAAAAAGAGGTGTCGTGAAGTGGAGCAGGAAGATGAGCAAGGCATTGGTTCTCTCCGTGTTCTCCGTGCTCTCCGTGGTGAGCCTTTTCGCCGCGCACACGCACGCGCAGACCGACATCGACTTCGGCAACATCGAGTACACCAAACTCGAAACCCGCGCTGTGACCGAGACCGCGATGCTCGACCGCTTGATGAACCAGACGCCCGTGCGCTGGTCTCCGTGGATGGCGCTCACGCCCTTCCCCGGCGGCGAGAAAGGCTGGCAGGCCCGCGCTCAACCGCCCGAGGAAGAGCTCGCGAAAATGGCCCACGGCGGAACCGGCCCCGATCTCAAGGCGACCTACACCGGCAAGAAGGGCCTCGCGATCACTTGGCAGAAACTCGGCGATGAGCCCGACCGCGCCATGAGCCTCAAACTCTACAAGGACGAAGACCTCAACAACGAGGGCACGGGCTACCTCTACTGCACCGCGACGGTCGACAAGCCTGTCTCGATGCCGGTGACGATGGGCTCGGATGACGGACTCCGCTTCTGGCTCAACGGCAAGTTGCTCGTCGATGCCGACATTCCCCGCGGCATGAATGTCGATGACCACCGCCTGACGCTCGACCTCAGGCCCGGTGTCAACCACCTCTTTGCCAAGGTCACGCAGGGTAAGGGAGGCTGGGACTACCAACTCATCACTCGCACAGCGCGCGTCGATCCGGTGCTCGATGCCAAACTCCAGTATCAACTCAACATCGACTTCCCCAGCGATGAGGACGAGTACTACCGCGCCTCGACGATCCCCGTCCCCCTCGACGCCGTGCTTGAAGTCGGCGGGCTCGACACGCTCGCCGACGGGCGCATCGCCGTCTGCACTCGCCGCGGCGATGTCTACCTCGTCTCGCACGCCGATGAGGACCCGCCCTTTGACGCGAGTTTCAAGTTATTCGCCTCCGGCCTGCACGAGCCGCTGGGCGTCGCGGGCCGGGTCGAGGACGGCAAGGTCGCGATCTACTGCGTTCAGCGCCCGGAACTCACCCGCCTCGTCGATGAGGACGGCGACGGCATGGCCGATCTTTACGACTCCTTCTGTAACGCGTGGGGCGTCTCGGGTAACTACCACGAGTTCGCATTCGGACCCAAGTTCGATGCCGATGGCAACGCCTGGGTGACGCTCAACGTCGGATTCTGCGATGCGCTGGGAAAGTCGATCGCCCCCTACCGCGGCTGGGCGCTGAAGGTCACGCCCGACCGCAAGATGATCCCCGTCTGCGACGGACTGCGCTCGCCCAACGGCATCGGGTTCAATGCCGCCGGTGACGCCTTCTACGCCGACAATCAGGGCGACTTTGTCGCGACCAACAAACTCTCGTGGATGTCCCCCGGCTCCTACCACGGCCAGCCCGCGGGCCTGAACTGGCGCGAGGGTTGGACCAAGGGCGACCCTGAGCCGCGGCGCACGCTGCCCGCGGTGTGGTTCCCCTACAAGAAGATGGGCCAGTCCGCCGCGGACTGCGTGATGGACACAACCGACGGGAAGTTCGGGCCATTCGCGGGCCAACTGTTCGTGGGCGATCAGTTCTCGGCGCTGGTGATGCGCATCGCGCTGGAGAAAGTCTCAACGCCCGAGGGCGATCTATATCAGGGCGCGTGCTTCCCCTTCCGGCGCGGGCTCGACTGCGGTGTCAACCGCATCACCTTCGATAAGCAGGGCGGCATGATCGCCGGGCAGACCGACCGCGGCTGGGGCTCCATCGGCCGACTCCGCTACGGCCTGCAGCGCCTCGCGTGGACGGGCAAGACGCCTTTCGAGGCTCTCTCGATGCACGCCGCGCCGCGCGGATTCGTGGTGAAGTTCACCGAGGATGTTGATCAGGCGAGCGCCGAGGATCTGAAGTCCTACGCGATGACGAGTTACACCTACAAGTACCACCCGACCTACGGCTCGCCGGAGATCGAGACGCAGACACCCAAGGTCGTGAACGCGAAGGTGACCGGACCCCGGATGGTCTCGCTGACGGTCGATGGCCTGCGCCAGGGTGGAGAAGGATTCGTTCACGAACTGTCCATGCCGGGAGTGAAGGCCAAGGACGGGCGTGGCCTGCTGCACTCGGTGGCCTACTACACGCTCCACAAGATCCCGACGGATGAGCCGACAATCGCTGGGAAGTAAGCCGTCATGTCCGGACTCTTTTCCGGCACACCTCTCGCATCAGTGCTGGCGGTTGCGCTGCTTGGCGGGCCGCTTCTGCACGGTGGGCTCGAGTTCGATCCCCTGCTCGGCGAGCAGCGTCCGCCAGGCCTTGGCCGCGAACCCGCCGCGCTCCGTGAACGACCCGCACTCGGCCTTCACGATCAGCGCGGCGACATCCTCGAACGTGAACACCCACGTCAGGCCGCCGTGGCTCGGACCCTTGACCCGCGCGGCCTTGCGCATCATGTCGAAGGTCTTGGGCGAGATGTCCCCGGCATCGACGAGTTCCTGCTTGGTGATGCCGTGCTGGTTGAGGCTGTTCGGATCGATGTTCTGGCCGCGTCCCATGCGTGGATGGTTGCACGGTCGCGGCCCCGGGTCATTCGCTCCGCGAGCGGGACAACGCCCCCTCCCATCGCCGTCAGCCTGTAGACTCGGGACATGAACTACGCCTCCCGCCTCCCCTACGACCCCGCCCGCATCCGAGCCGCGGCGGTGTACTGCTCTGATGGCCGCATCGGCGAGCACTTCGACGACTTCCTGCAGAACGGCCTGGCCCTGCCCCGCTACGACCGGGTCGCGCTGCCCGGCGGACCGGCCTGCCTGGCGGCCCACCCCGAAGCGCACCTGGAGGAGCAGGGCGTCGTCGATGAACTCAAGTTCCTGGTCGAGGTGCACGGGCTGAAGCGGGTGGTGTTGATCGCGCACCAGTCGTGCGCGTTCTACACCACGCGCCTGAAGTTGGCCGAGCCGCGCCTCGAACTGGTGCAGAAGGCGGACCTTGTCCGCGCGGCGGCGTACGTCCACCGCGTGACGGGTCTCGAGGAGATCGAGGCGTACTTCGCGCGACTCCGCCCCGATGAGCGGTCGATCGACTTTGAGCGCGTGGAGGCGTAGCACGCCGGTGGGCGGTGCCCCCCCCCCCCCCCCCCCC
>Ga0163152_10000572_pt1 | contig 63825 bp, 50 predicted proteins | sample OliLakLV19MP8IB2_FD_148635 | JGI IMG/M metagenome (GOLD analysis project Ga0163152, IMG submission 148635) | Freshwater microbial mat bacterial communities from Lake Vanda, McMurdo Dry Valleys, Antarctica - Oligotrophic Lake LV.19.MP8.IB-2 | ecosystem: Environmental > Aquatic > Freshwater >... | reverse complement strand
AGAGGTATTTCGCGGGTTCTTTTTTGAAATCTTCCAAACAGCCTTTGCAACATAACTTCACCTCCTGACCTTGATGCACCAATGTGTAGGGTTGATCGTCGAGGTTCTCGTCAGTAACCAGGCAATTGTCGAGCGGATAAGGCTTTGCTGCAGCCGAGCCATGCGCGTGGTTTGAGTGGGTGTGGTTGCCGTTGGATTGGCAGCCGACGAATGCGAAAGTGCCCGCCCCGAGCAAAGCGGCGGCAACGAATGTGGATTTGATTTTGTTCATATGTTTTCTGGTTTGGTCTTTTCTTCTCCGCCGGTGGCGGACTCCTTTGTGAGACTCGACGGGAGTTCACGAGCACGCAGCCAGAGAAAAATCACGGGCGTAACAATAAGGATGTGGATCAGGCTGGAAATCATTCCGCCAATGACAGGTGTGGCCAAGGGCTTCATCACTTCGGCTCCTTGCCGGTGGCTCCACATAATCGGCAACAAGCTGGCGACGATAGTGGCGACGGTCATTACTTTGGGCCGTAATCGTAGACGGGCCCCGTCTTTCACCGCTTGCACGAGGTCGTCGTAGTTGAAGGCGCTGCCGCGTTCGGCCATGCGCTTCTTCACCATTTCCTCGAGATAGACCACCATCACAACGCCGGTTTGCACGGCGGTGCCAAACAGGGCGATGTAGCCCACCCAAACGGCCCCGTTGAAGTTGTAGCCAAGAATCTTTTGCAAGAAAACGCCGCCGCTGAGTGCGAAGGGAACTGCCAGCATCACGTGCGCCGCTTCGAGCGCGCTGTGATAGACGACAAAGAGCAAAACAAAAATGATTAGCAACACGATTGGGAAAACGATTTGCATCGTCTTCACGAACCGGCGTTGGTTCTCATACTCACCTGTCATGGAGTAGGTCATGTTCCCCCAGTCGATTTTCTTAAGCGCCTGTTCGACTTCGTTCACAAAACCCCCAAGGTCGCGGTCCTGCACATTCGACTGCACATAGGCGCGCAACCGCCCGTTCTCACTGGCGATTTCGTTGGCCCCAACTTCGCGTGTGATTTTGGCCACCATGGCCAGTGGGATATAGGTCAGCGGTTGGTTTTCAGCGCCGGCGCTGCTGGAAGGGGCCGCGGCTCCAGCGCCTCCCAAGGCTCCGCCCATGCCACCACCCCCAGCGGTTGAACCCATCGCACCGTCCCCCATCAGACCTCGTGAGGCGATTAGAACGCGCCCCACCTTTTCGATGTCATCCCGCTCTCCACGTTCCAAGCGGACTTGAATTGGAAAACGCTCACGCCCCTCGATGGTGGTGCTCACATTCTTGCCGCCGATGGCCACCTCGACGGCTTCGAGCACGTCGCGGGCGCTGAGGTTGTAGCGCGCCATGGCCTTTCTATCGACCTTCACGTTAAGGTACGGCTTGCCTTGGACACGCGAAGGAGAGACCCCGGCGGCGCCGGGAATTCTTTTGACCACAGATTCTACTTCGTAGGCTTTCTTCTGGATCGCGTCCAGGGTGTCACCGTAAATCTTCACGCCTACTTGAGCGCGAATGCCGGTATAAAGCATGAGTATGCGATTCTCGATCGGCTGCAAAAAGGCGGGGACGTAGCCAGGCACCAGCTTCATTTTTTCGGTCAATTCGGCCTTTAATTTTTCTACCGTCATCCCTTCGCGCCATGCGGGGTTGCGAACCACCCGTGGAATTTTAATAAACCCGAGAATGGTGCGATTTGTGGAAATCCACTCAGGCTTAAGTGTGATTGTTGTTTCCAACATCTCGGTTGGAGCCGGATCAGTCGGAGTTTCAAACCGTCCGAGTTTGCCGGCCACGGTTTCAATTTCCGGCAGACGGGCCATAACCGTGTCCTGCCACGACATGACGCGTTGAATTTCTTTCAATCCCGTCTTCGGCATTAAAACCGGCATATGAAGGAGTGCGCCCTCGTTCAACGGCGGCATAAACTCCTTGCCGAAACCTTGAACCAGATCAGCAGTGCGCTCCCACTTTTGATCGCGCAGCCCTTTGACCCACGCGGGCGGAAGTCCTAAAGCCGTGATTAAGGCCAGCGCCAGCAATAGCACCGCACTGGCGATGACCGTCTTTCGATGGTTCAAGGCCCAGTTTAATGTTGGGTCGTAAATTTTCAGCAGAAACCGCATCACGATGTTGTGCTCCTCGCTATGGAACGGCCCTCGAACCAGGAGGCTGCACAAGACCGGGACCAGTGTCACCGCCAGCAGAGTCGAGCCGACCATCGCGAAAGTTTTCGTCCAAGCCAGCGGGTGGAACAGTTTTCCTTCCTGCCCGGCCAAGGCAAAAACCGGCACAAAAGCAAGAATGATGATGGCCATGGCAAAGAAGATTGGCCGCCCAACCTGCTGGCACGCCTCTCTTGTGACCTCCATGGTTTCAGCCGCATTCAAGCGGCCTCCTTTCTTTTCCTCAGCTCGCTCCGCGTGTCGAATCACGTTCTCCGTGACCACGATGGCGGCGTCCACCAACACGCCGATGGCAATGGCGATGCCGGTGAGCGACATGATGTTGCTGGTGATCCCGAACTCCTTCATGAGGAAGAATGAAATGAGGATCGACACTGGCAAAGGCAGGGTGACGATCAAAATGCTGCGGAAATGCCAGAGGAACAGAATGTGGGCAATCGTGACGAGAATGATTTCCTCCAAGAGCGCGTGTTTGAGCGTGTCGATGGTGCGCTCGATGAGTGTGCTCCGGTCATAAAACGGACGGATCGAAATGCCCGGCGGCAAACTGGGCGAAATTTGCGCGATCTTATTTTTAATGCGTTCGATGACGAGCTTTGCGTTTTCGCCTGTGCGCATGACTACTGTGCCACCGACGGCTTCGTGGCCGTTGATATCGAGCGCGCCGCGGCGGAAGTCGCCACCGATCTGCACCGTCGCAATGTCCTTTAAATAAATGGGCGTGCCTGCGACAGCTTTAACTGGAATAAGCTCCAGGTCTTCGGTGCTTTCGATCAGACCTACGCCGCGCAACACAAACTCCGCCCCGTTCTCTTCAATCACTTTGCCGCCTACATTAAGGTTGGCGTTCTGCACCGCTGCCATGACTTCACCCATGGTGATATTCGCAGCGCGCATTTTGGTGTTGGAAAGTTCGATTTGGTACTGCTTTACAAAACCGCCAATGCTGGCGACCTCGGCAACGCCTTGCACGCTGGCGAGTTGGTAACGAATATGCCAATCCTGGACGGCGCGCAATTTCCCCAGGTCATAACCTCCATTGGCCGCTTTCGCTGGATCCACGTGCAGGTAGTACTGATAAACCCACCCGAGACCGGTGGCGTCCGGGCCAAGCTGCGGCTTTACGTCCGCTGGCATGGCGCCCTGGAGAAAGTTCAGCCGTTCCAGCACCCGCGTCCGCGCAAAGTAAGTGTCGATGTTGTCCTCGAAAATAATGGTGAGCAGGGAAAAGCCGAACATCGAGACAGCACGAACTTCTTTCACACCCGCGAGACCTTGCAGGCCGGTCGAAAGAGGATATGTCACCTGATCCTCCACTTCCTGTGGGCTGCGCCCCATCCAGTCGGCATAAACAAGGACCTGGTTTTCCGTGAGGTCAGGAATGGCATCGACCGGGGTCTTAAAAATAGCGCGCACCCCCAGGGCGATAATTAACAGGGTGCCGCAAAACACCAGAAACCGGTTCCGGAGGCTCCATTCAATAATGCGTTGAATCATAGCGTGTCTTTCAGCGTTTGACTTTCACTCCACAATCCAACATGTCGGATCCAAAGTAAGGATTCGCAAGGTCGCGGCCTGCCGCTTGCACCCAGCGGCCTTTCTTGGGCACACCAGGAATGGCGCGATCCACCATCGGACATTCAAAAAGCTCAAAGGCCTGCGGCGCAGCATCGGATCCTGCCATTTCAAGAAGACGGGCCGCCGCGTTGGAAAATGGATGGAACAGTTTGCGCGCGCCGGCCAAGTCTGTTGCGCCTTGGAGCTGGCGGGCCTCGTTCAAGTGTTTCAAAACGTCAGCGAGTTCCTGACGATCTTTCAATGAACTCACCAGAGCTTCAGTGGCAGGCATCGAACTCGCGCCAGCGCTGTTGAACTGTTTCAAATCATCCTTCGCCAGCGCTGCGGAAACCGCATCAGCGGCTTTCACGAACGCCGTGATATTCTGCTTCTGCGCTTCGGTGAAAGGGATGGTGTTGGTCATCATGCCAGCCGGAGATTGTTCCGGCACCGGGGCGAATGATCGGTTCATTTCTGCCTGTCCGTCGATCAGCAGGTTGCCATTGACCACGACTTTATCCCCGGCGCTCAAACCGGAAAGGACCTCGATGAGTTTGTCGCCACGACGGCCGAGCTTGAGGAGGCGGCGAGAATAGGCGCCGCCCCCCTGGTCCACATAGGCAACCGCTTCGGGTCCCGTCTCGATGACAGCGCTGCGTGGCAGGGTCAGCACTGCTGGTGCTTCGAGATGAACAAGACCGTCGGCGTAGAGTCGGTGCAACAGCGAACGTCTGCCATCAACCATCGGGTTCTCCAATTCCACCCGCGCTTTCGTCGAGCGCGATGTCTCGTCAAAGTTTGGATCGATGAAAGTGATATTGCCGGAAAATGTTTTGCCTGGATGCGATGAAGTGGTGATATCCACTTTTAAGCCGGGCTTGATCCACGGCAGGTCCTGTTCGTAAGCACGAAACTGAAACCACATGGTCGAGAAATCAGCGATCTCGAAAAGCCTTTCACCTTCCTGCACGTACTGGCCTTCGTAAACGTTCTGCCCCACCACCGTCCCGCCAATGGGCGACAAAATCTGAGAGGTCAGTATGTCAGGTTTTTTCTGCGCCAATTGTTCTATCTGTTTAGGAAGCAGTCCCATCTGCCGCAAACGCAGCGCTGTGGCTTCACGCAAATCACCGCTCAAACTGCGATGCTCGCGCTCCGCCTGAAGCAATGCGGGGCTGTAGAATTCCGCCAGCGGCTGGCCTTCCTTCACTTCTGCTCCCATAAAATTGACGTAAAGCTTTTCAACACGGCCCGGGATGTAGGCGGACAGCACCCGATGCCGGGTGGCGTTGTCGTCGATCATCCCGGCGACTGTGAGCGTTTTGTCGAGTGGACGAATCTGCACCTCCGCAGTCTGGACATTCATCACCTGAATCATGGTTTGAGTCAGCGGCACCACATCGCCACCGACCGCTGCGTCGAACCCAGAGTCGCCCTCGTAAACTGGAGTAAGTTCCATTCCGCAGATGGTGCAACGCCCCGGTTTGTCTGACTTCACCCACGGGTGCATGGCGCTTTGGTAATAAACAATATTGCGCCCCGCCAGCTCTTTCCTGGCGTTTGTGGAGCTGGCCTGTGAGTGAAATTTTCGGGTCACAATCCATGTGGCCGGAATTGCGATGGCCAGTGTCAGGAGAATGGTGGGAATCGTCTTCATGGGAATTTCGGTTCTATTGCGGGCGGAATGATTGATCGCAGCGTTTCAAGGAACGCCTGTTGCCGGGCTACAGAGCGGCGGTGTTCAAGCCGGGCGTTTTGCAGGGAACGGCGTGATTCCAACACTTCCAGTAATGTTGCTTTCGCGCTGATCCAGGCATTCTCGGTTGCCTGCGAGGCTTTCTCGGTACGCGGAATGACTTCTTTGAAAAATGTTTCAGCCTGTTGCGCCGCATTTTCGGCTTCTGTGTAAGCAACGACGAATTCACTTCGAAGTTTTCGTTCCAGGGCCTCGTAATCGCGCTCGGCAGCGAGGGCCTGCTGAAGCGCGCGCTCGGTGTTGGCGCGATAAACGGATTTGTTAAACCAGGGTAAAGTCATTTTCGCCCCAACCGTGGCTTCGCGAAAATCTCCTCCGGAATAGACGCGCGATTCAGCGCCGACAGTAAAAATAGGTTTGCGTTCCTGTCGGGCAACCTCGACATCAGCTTTTGCGGATGTCGCAGTTCTCATCAACGCTTGCAACATCGGATTGCTGGTCGCAAGCCGTGCGAACTCCGTTTCCAACCTGGCCATGACGGTCGGTGGGGCGGGCAGCGCCAGCGACGGCCATGGTTGTTCAAGCGGCCGTCCGAGAATGGTGTTGAGCTGGCGGGCAAAGGCGGTGCGTCCCCGCAGAGTTGCGTCGAGCCGCTGACGTTCCTGCGCAAGTTCCCCTTCCATTCGCAGGGCTTCGGCTACGCTCCCTGCCGGATCAATGAGTTTCTCACGCGCGTTCACTGCCATGGATTCCAGCCAGGCCACCTGATTCGACCGGACCAACAATGTCTCGTCGGCCAACGCCAATTCAACAGCTCCCTGGGCCACCATCATTTCCAGATTCAGCGCCGCGGAAAGTAACTCTGCTTGAAAAACGGCGCGATCCGCATTGGCCTTGGCCTTCCGCGCGTTGTAGAGGCCCCGTCGCGGCAACATTTGTTCGGCCAAGAACATGAGGTCGCCATCGTCGCGCCGCATCTGGCGCTCGGCTGCCATCACTGAAATCCCTGCCATTGGATCTTCCCAAAGTCTTACTGCGCGAACACCAGCTTCGGATGCGCGCACACGGGCCTGCGCAGCTCCCACACTCGGATGATTGGTGCGAACTTCCGTCCGCAGCTCGTCCAGGAACGTTTCATCAATTATGCGGGTGTTCTCCGCAAGCAACGTCGAGCCACCAAAAGCTGCAAACATCAATGGCACTGCTATCAAAAAGGATTTTTTCATCAGAACAAACGGCCAACGAATCTTTGGGGAACAATTCACCCGTTCAGAAGGAACGGAATCAACGAAGTGAATCAGTGGCGCACGAATACGCTGGATTCATGAAGCGAGCGAGGGCGGGGCGAGGCTGTGGAGAGCAGGACCAAGGAACACTTCAGGCGTGCAGACCCAGTTGCCATGGTTCGTTTGGCGGGCGAAAAGCAGGTCTCGCTTGGTTGCGGTCACGTCCAACGGCAGGGAATAAGAAGTTAGAAAATGAAGAACGCCAAACTCAGGAATGACAAGAGTTAGAGCATCATTGCTGGTCAATTGGTTTTTTAGCGTGATACAGATAGAAGAGGAAGGAATTGCTGAGCCAGATTTACTGGCTTCACCATGACTGCCCGGCGTTGGTTTGCTGTGGCAGCAAGACGAGATTGAATCCCGGACCATTCCTCCAAAATTACAATGAACGGTGCACGCTATTTGCCCCGCAACAAAGCCAGAAAGCACTAGCGCCGCAAAAAAGCGGAGCAGTGGGCTTAAGCTCGTTTGGCGCAAACGCATACTCATAGAGTTACCATATGGACTAGGGCCGGACAAGGAATGGTTTTACGAACTCAAATCACCCACCGCATGCTGTTGCGAATTTCGACGTGGACACCGAACCCTCAGCAGAAATCACAATGGCCATATTGCAACGTGGTTTTTAATTGCTGACCTCTATTTCGCTTTTTCATGTTTGCTCACCACACAACAAAATGCGTCATGAGAACCGCATTGCTTGCAGGTGTGTTGAATTTCGTTTTTAGCCGCTTTGCCAACCCCAGTAGTTACGATCTTTGTATCGCAACCTGGACAAGAATCTTTGGAGATCGTTTTCACATCCTTAACAACTCCTTTGCCTGTACGGTCAATGTAGGAATAGGTGATGGTCTTGCACTTGGGACAGGCCATCGCGACCATATCCCCATCCTTCACGGCATGAGCGTCTTCCGCCGTCTTGATCGGTTTCATTGTTTGCATCATGCGCTCGCCGCCTTTGACTATGTCCGCTGCATAAACCGCGGGGAGAGAACTGAACAATGTGAGTGCGACTGCCATTCCGAGTCCGGTAATACTTTTAATTGATTTCATCTGTGCCTTTATAAGAGTTTCCAGGAGAAGCCTGTGTTGTCCTCTGCCATACGCCACAAATCCAAGGTTCGCCGGGAATACTTTCTCAGGACCCGCGCCGGGCGCAAAGCTAGTTTTCCTTTTCGTGAGAGACGTTACTTCAATGGCGCATTTTGGAACTGTGAGCCGGCGTTCTCACGCCAAGCTGTTTCGAAGCGTGGGTCTTTTGGAGACATAGTCGGGCGTGATGAATGTACCAAGTCGACACTTGATCCAAGGTTCGGCAATTTGCGAAGCGACCGCGCCAACTCCCATGCTTTAGCGTTGCCAGATGGTCGATCCTTAAGCAGGTCGGGATCACCAACCGAGCTGCCCGGGACAACCTGTATCACATGGTTTTTAGGGTATCGTAAGAGAGGCTCATCTGCTCGAACTGAGTGACTTGTACTCAGAGTTACTACGGTAACAGCAGCTATCAACAGGTAATTTGATGGTGTCATAACATTTCTTTCACCTCGGTTTTGGACGGCAGTGAGCCGTCGCTTTGTATTTCTTTCATCCTTTGTTACGCCGCATCGCAACAAATCCCTCAAACTTTATTTAAGTAGCCGATCATCCTGCTTTCCAGCGGTTTGGGTTGTTTTTCTGATGCGAACAAAGGAAGAAAATTGAGTGGGTTGCGAAGCTTTCTAGAAGCGATCAATCGGGCAAAATGTATCTTCTTTGGCAGATGAAACTATTTCCGAGCATTCATGCCGTAATCCGGCAAGAACGTTTTTTCTTTCACCCATGCAAGATAACGTCGGCTTTGCTCTGGCTGCATCGACTGACTTACCTGGAAAAAGTGTTGCAACATCATCATCTGGCACTCCGCTCGTAATTTTGAAGAGACCGCCACTGCCCTTTCAATCTCGGGAGACATGGTTTTGGCGCTTGAGACGAGTTTCTGCAATTCACTATTTTTCGCGTCAATTTTTCGGCACATTTCCTGACATTGAGGAAGATACGCGTGGTGCAGTTCAGAGATTCGTTTGAACTCGGCTTCGCTCAAATTGAATTCCTCTTTCAACCAGGCCAATTCAGGTTGTTTGTTTCGATGCAATTCGCGAGCGGGGGCCATGCAGGCAAAATAAACGCAACCGAAGGCTCCTGCTGCCAGGATCAGACCAAAAACCAGGATGAAAAAACCGCGCTTCACGAGATCACTGCCGGGGAGTTTGATAAGGGTCGAGGACGCGCAAGTAACGTTCGCTGAGTTCGTCCTTCACCCGCGCCGCATCCTGACGGGCTTGCGCCCACCCCACGGTCACGCCGCCAACGAGCAGCAGGGCGACATAGGATCCAGCCAAAGCTGGACGCGGTAACATCGTGCCAATCCAATGCGAAACGACGCTCCACAGAGAGGGCGGAGCAGAAGTCTGCGCACGTTCAATTCGTTGCCACACCGTTTCCTGAAAGCGCGGCGGCAATGGCGTTTCGGCTTTCCATTGACAGAGAAGTTCCTTCAATGGCTTGTCATTTTCACATGGATTATTCGGTTTCATTAATTCAAAATATTTTTTCACAGGTCTCTTTTTTTGCCAATGATCCCTCCTCTTCTTTCAATACGCCGTCCCGGGTAAAACCCTTCAACAATTTTGCAGCTTGGCTGAAAGAAGGCCAGACCACAAAAAAAGACGTGAAGGCAAGACGTCGAGGACATTATAGCGGTGAACGTCGCTCTTGCAAAAACAGCCGGCCAGCTTTGCCGTCAATTGTAACGGAAGAAAATCGGGAGAGCAGTCCATTGCCGTCCATTGCCAAGCAATCCGGCTTCGCCCGGATATAGGGCTTCCTTGTGAAGACCCGTCGGCACACTCTCGAATTCGTAACATTCACACTGGCACCTGTATCAACCAGGAAATTGAGGGGCTCTTCCGGTTGAGGAACCGCGACTTCAACCCACAAAAAGCCCTCGCGAAACTGAAAAGGAAATTCGGCCAGAGCCGTTGACGTGGCTTGGACCCGGACAAGTGTAGCCACAAAAACCATCACGGCCAAAAAATAGCAACGACGCACATCCGCTCAAATGCAACCATTGTGCCATTCATCGCTCGCCCCAGGATTCAATTGAGATCGGGCCTCTTTGCGCTAACGCTTCAGATGAAGTGGAAGTCAAAGAGTGTTACCTTTTGTTCAACAGGATCAAAACCAACCCTGCCCCCGTGCGCCGTGAATCCGTGAATCCAGCAATTCTCATTTTGCCTTGGAGCGCGGTTGTGTCTTCTCGACCAGCCGCAGTACGTCGTTTAAAATACAGGCATTGGGTGTGTTCGCACGCTGCGACTGGTGAATTGCACACAGCCGCGCTCCGCAAAATGAGAATTGCTGCCGTGAATCAGGAAAAGTTGGACACCTGCGATTAAGTTGATAATTTCACTTCCCCAAAACCTGTATGCGCAGCCTGATTATAGGAATCGATAGCGGCACCCAATCGACAAAAAGTCTGGTGATTGATGCCGGGACCGGGAAAGTGCTCGGGGCCGCCTCAAGCGCCTACGGTTTGATCCCCGGCCTTCCGCCGGGAGCCAAAGAGCAGGATCCCGCCTCCTGGATTCTCGCCACCGAAAAATCGATCCGTGCCGCCATCAAACAGGCCGGGGCGAAACCTGGGGAAATTCAGGCCATCGGCGTCAGCGGACAGCAACATGGTTTTGTTCCACTGGATGAAAAGGGCCAGGTGATCCGTCCCGCCAAACTCTGGTGCGACACCACGACCGTTGCTCAATGCGCCGAACTGACGGAGAAACTAGGTGGTGCAAAAAAGACCGTTAAATCGATTGGCAACTCCTTTCTGCCCGGTTTTACCGCGCCCAAGGTTTTGTGGCTGAAGCAGAATGAGCCCGAGAATTTCAAGCGCCTGGCTTCCATACTATTGCCGCACGATTATTTGAACTTCTGGCTCACCGGCGATCAGACGATGGAGTTTGGCGATGCCAGCGGCACGGCGATGCTTGACGTCCGCAAACGCCAATGGTCGAGCGCTGTCCTGGAAGCTATCGACCCAGGTCTGGCGGCAAAACTCCCAAAATTAATCTCCAGCGACCAGCCGGCTGGCAGACTTAAGGAATCGACAGCGAAGAGACTGGGTCTCAAGCCCGGCATCCTGGTCAGCGCCGGTGGTGGCGACAATATGATGGGCGCCATAGGGACCGGCAATACTCGGGAAGGCGTGGTCACCGCCAGCTTCGGGACCAGTGGAACTGTTTACGCCTGTTCCTCAAAACCTGTCATCGATCCCCAGGGTGAAATAGCCGCATTCTGCGATTCCACCAACCAGTGGCTTCCCCTGCTCTGCACTATGAACGTCACCGTGGCCACGGAAATGGTCCGTGAAAATCTGGGCTGGAACCACGAACGTTTCTCCCGTGAAGCGGCGAAAGTTCGCCCCGGTTCCGAAGGTCTCCTCCTGCTTCCCTATCTGGAAGGTGAACGCACTCCCAATGTTCCAAACGGGACCGGAGTCTGGCTGGGCGTCAATCAACGCACATCCAGGCCTGCGCATTTTGCCCGGGCCGCCATGGAGGGAGTAACTCTGGGCATGAATTACGGCCTCCGCCGACTGAAAGCCCTGGGTCTGCAGCCTGCGCAAATTCGGGCCACCGGAGGCGGAGCTAGGTCCGGTGTCTGGCGCCAGATCATGGCGGATGTTTTCGAGACGGAGGTCGTGACGCTCAAAGTCGCCGAAGGCGCCGCTTTTGGTGCGGCTTTGCAAGCCATCTGGTGCCTCCGGCTTTCGCGCGGCGAACGGATTTCCATCCACGATGTCACATCTGGACTGGTGAATGTGAATGCACGTGAGACTACCTCTCCCGATCCTAAGGCGTCCGCGATTTACCGCGATTTGCAGGGGTTGCAAGACCAAGCCTCGGCATCTCTGCGAAAATTCTTCGATCAACACCGCGCTTTTAGCTCCCGCTAGAACCTATTTTCATGAACGGACTCTCACTCAAATCTTTTATGCAAAGAAAAATTTCAATTGTAATCTTGTTTTTAACCATGGCATGGACACTGACATTGACACCTTCCGCCGGTCACGCGGCTTTTCCCGAGGATGTACGCTGGGACTCACGCTTTAACAGGCCTCCTGGAATCGATGGTCCGGTTTACTCCATCGCCACAAATGGAAATGAGATTTATGTGGGCGGGAATTTTGACTTCGCAGGTCATGTCGCAGCGACAAATCTCGCCAGGTGGGACGGAACCAACTGGCACCCTGTCGGCGGAGGTGTCAACGGCACTGTTTATACCCTGCATTATTTTGGAACGAACCTTTATGTCGGTGGAGCTTTTTCCAAGGGGGGAACGACCGCCCTGAACAACATCGGAGCCTGGAGCGGAACGCGCTGGATTGCGTTGGGAGCGGGAATCACCGCCCAAAACCAGAACCCTTTGGTGATCACCATTGCCAATGTCGGCTCACAGCTCTATGTCGGAGGTGCCTTTCGTCGCGCCGGCCAGGTCGATGTGAAAAACATCGCGCGTTGGGATGGGTTGAAATGGAACGATGTGGCTGGCGGGATTTTTATTCCCAGCAGCAACACCAACAATCTTTACGGGTCCGTTCAGGCAATTCTCCCGGAGGGTTCCACTTTTATTGTGGGCGGAGTATTCAGCCGGGCTGGAAATGTCGTCGCCACCAACATTGTCAGGTGGAATGGCACCGCCTGGACCGCTTATGGGAATGGGCTTTCCGCTTTCCCCACGAGTCCATATTACGCATACACACCCGATGGAGGTCCTCATTACGGCGCGGTGCTGGCACTGGCTAAACATGACGGAAAACTGTTTGTCGCCGGAGATTTTGATCAAAATGGAACTGTGTATTTGCGGAGCTTGGCCTATTGGGCCGAAAACCATTTCGAACCGGTCAATTTTCCCGGGACGGAACGAGCGCTTGTCAATTCCTTGGAATCGATGGCGGACGGTCTGTATGTTGGAGGTTCGTATCAAAAGAATGGGGATTTCCGGAATCTTTTGCGCTTTGCCAACAATGACTGGCAGATCCTGGACGCCGGGATCGACGGACCGATTTACACTCTCAAGCGTTCGGGGAATCAGCTGATTGTCGGGGGCCGTTTCGGGACCGCGTCGGATGTTTCGGCAGGAAATGTCAGCCTGTGGAATCCGCAGCTTTGGAAATGGTCTCCGCTGGGAAAACCGCCCGGAAACACCATCGTTGGCCTGCCTTACAGTATCGCGTCGAGGGGTAAGGATGTCTTTGTTGCAGGCGACTTTAACAGTGTGGCGGGAGAAAGGGCGCGGCATGCGGCGCATTTCGACGGCATCAGCTGGAAGGCGCTGGGGACCGACCTTCCAGGCCCCGTCAATCAGATTGAAGCGACCACAACCGACCTTTTTGTTTCCGGACTTAATCTGTCGGCGTCCGAGAGGGGAATCAGCAACATCGCCCGGTGGAGCGGAACAAACTGGGTGGGTGTTGGAAGTTTGACCGACCCGGATTACCCCACGAACTATATCCAATGCATGGATTCCGAAGGAGCCAATCTCTATGCCGTGGTGAATTTCACCGGACGTGGAAACATCCGGAAATGGGACGGCAACACTTGGAGCATCATACCCAGTTTCGTCCATCGAGGATCGAACGCCGGTTATGTGACGGCTCTATTAAGTGTGGGCACGGACATTTACATGGCGGGCTTTTTTGACCAGATAGGAAGTGTGAATGCCACGAACATTGCAAAATGGAACGGCACCAGCTGGTCGCCTCTGGGCTTTGGCATCGCCAACAAAGGGGAAGGATTCTTTTTCCACATCCGGTCGCTTGCCTGGGACGGAGCAAATCTTTTCGCGGGAGGTCTTTTCAGCGGTGCCGGTGGCACCCGTGCCACGAACTTTGCCAGATGGAATGGCACGAACTGGTCAGACATGAACAATCCTTTTCGAGAGGGTGATGTGGTCCAGTCCATGGCGGTGGAGAATGGGAAACTTTTTGTGAGCGGAAATTTTAACCGGGTGGGAAACATCCGGGCCACCAACATTGTCATGTTAGATCGAAACACCTGGATGCCGCTTGGGAGCGGGTTGACTCCGGGAACCCTTAACACCTTTGTGGACGACATAGCCAGCAGCGATGGGAAGGTTTTTGCCATTGGCGGTTTCACCAAGGCGGGGGAAAACGAGTCCTACAGTTTCGCCATCTGGAACGAGGTGATCAATCCTGACGGCCCGATTTCATTTACCAGCGCTTCCAAGACCCCCGGAGGTGATGTGCGATTCACGTTGCAAGGTTCACCGGGCCAGAGTTTTGACCTTCAACGTTCCGCTAACCTGCTTGATTGGGAAACCTTTCTTCGCACGAATTTTAGCGGACAGCTGGTTGAGTTTGATATGACTCCGGGAAACGATCGACGTGAGTTTTATCGAACCGTAAAACCTTGAACCAGGGAAACGGATGCGATCGATTGGGCGTGGGAGACGCGCATGCCCGGCCTGGGCCTGTAAGGAGTGAGCAAAAACGCCTGAGATCCAAAATCGGGTGAAGCGCCGGGGATTTCGCCCCGACGCCCTCCCACAACACCGGAGGTGCGGTTTTCCGCATCCGGGGGTTGAACGCAGCGGTCCTGTTACATTTGTTCCATCAGTTCTTCGTGCATCACTTTCTTTAGTAAGTTGCGCGGAAATTCGGTGGTTAGTCCACTCTTCCTGGGGTTGACACCTTTTCGTTGTGGCCCTGAAATCCGCAGGCAGAAGGCCTCATACACTTTTGGTCACGACCGAAAACACTCCATCCAGACTTTTAAGTTTTGAACCTGCCCGTTCCAAGGCGGCTGAGAGTTCCACCATTTTTACCGGTTTGGAAATGTAATCGTCCATCCCGGCTTCCAGGCACTTTTCCCGGTCTCCCTGCATGGCGTTCGCTGTCATGGCAATAATGTAGAGGTTATTTGAATCGTGCCCAAGCTGACGCAATTTCTGTGTGGCCTGATAGCCGTCCATTTCGGGCATATGACAGTCCATAAGGATCAAGTCGTAGTGAATCCGGTGTACGGCTTCGAGCACTTCACAACCATCGGCCGCAACATCAGCCGAAAAACCCAGCCGTTGAAGTTGTTTGACCGCGACTTTTTGATTCACAATGTTGTCCTCAGCCAAAAGGATCTTAAGTTTGTGGGTCGGCACGGCGTCGTTCTTGGCAACGACACTGGAGGCCTTTGGAGCGCGTCCGGCCTCCACTTTCTTCCCTCCCAACACTTTCAAAAGCGCCTGAAAAAGTTGATTCTGTTTTACAGGTTTGATCAACCATGCATCAACACCTGCCTCTTCCAATTCCTGGGGTTTTATTCGCTCACACATGGAAGTCAGGATAATGAGGCGGGTTCCTGAAATTTCCGGATCCTGCTTAATCAGTCTGGCAAGAGTTACCCCATCCATTTCCGGCATTTGCATATCAAGCAGGGCGATGCCATAAGAATCCCCAGCCCTGACGGCCTGTCGCAGCAAGGTCATGGCTTCCGGTCCGTTTCCTGCCGCTCCCCCATTGCGCATTTTCCAGTCAAGAACCTGGTAGTGCAAAATGGTACGATTGGTCATGTTGTCGTCCACGATTAAAACCCGGACTCCTTCGAGAACTTTTGGATCAAAAACGTCTGCGGAGATGTTGGCCTGTCGGGGCAATTGGATGGTAAACCAAAATTTGGAACCAACTCCCGGTTCGCTTTCAATTCCAATCTCTCCTTGCATCAATTCCACAAGTTTTCTGGAAATAGCCAGACCCAGTCCGGTTCCTCCATATTTCCTTGTGGTGGAGGAATCGGCTTGTTCGAAAGCACGGAACAGTCTTCCCACTGCTTCGCGGGACAAACCTATTCCAGTATCACGCACGGCGAGATGAATTTCGTGCAAACCTCCCCCGTCTCCTAGGCAAGTAACTTCCAAGACAACTTCGCCCCTTTCTGTAAATTTCACCGCATTGCTCAATAAATTAAGCAAGATCTGGCGCAGCCGCCCTGGATCACCTTGCAACATGGTGGGAACTTCGCGGGAAATTAAATAGGTCATTTCCAACCCTTTGGATTGCGCCTTTTCAGCCAGCAAATCCATGGTGGATTCAACCACTTCTCGCAAATCGAAATCGATGACTTCGATCGCCAGTTTTCCGGCTTCAATTTTGGAAAAATCCAAGATGTCATTTATAATCGTAAGTAACGATTCTCCGCTGTTGCGGACGGTTACGGCGAAATCCTGCTGTTCGGCATTGAGATCAGTTTCAAGCAACAAATTGATCATCCCAATGACTCCATTCATGGGCGTCCGAATTTCATGGCTCATGTTGGCAAGGAACACACTTTTGGAACGATTCGCATCTTCAGCCACTTCCATGGCTTTTTGGAATTGACGTTCGATGGTTTTTTGCGCGGTAATATCCCGACTGACAGCAATCAAACCGGTAACCTGCCCCGTTGAATTGCGCATGGGAACTTTGTTTTCCGAAATCCAGCAAACAATGCCATCCTTGGGTGGCAGTTCCCAGATCCGGCCAAGAACCGCTTTGCCAGTGCGCATGATTTCCTGTTCCTCATCAAATGCTTTTTGAGCAAATTCTTTTTCAAAGAAATCAAAGTCGGTTTTTCCTAAAATATCGGCGGCGTTTAAAAAACCGAGGGATGAAGCATGTGCCGGATTCGTTCGGATGATGGCTGAGGCCCTGTTTTTGAAGAAAATGTGGTCGGGCATGTGGTTCAACAAAGCTTGGAGAAGGTCATGTTCCTTTCTCATCAAGTCTTCAACAAGCTTCAGTTCGGTGATGTCGCGGCTTATTCCTACAAGCCCGATCACCTTGCCATCGTGGTCACGCATCGGAGCCTTGGTTTCCGACATCCATTTTGCACCGCCCTCTTTTCCGGGAACTTCCCAGGTTTTGTTCACCATCGGAATCCCGTTCGACATTATTTTTTGTTCTTCCTCAAAACAGATAGAGGCGAATTCCTTGGGGAAAAAATCGAAATCAGTTTTTCCAACGACTGCTTGTTGGTTTTTCAGTCCCAGGGCCTGAAGATGTGCCGGATTATTTCGAACCATTTTCGAATCGCGGTCCTTAAAAAAAATGTGGTCCTGCACGGTTTCCAAAAGTCCGCCAAGAAGAGCGGATTCCAAAATGCGGAGCTTTTCGGCTTCTAGACGCGCGTTTTTCTCAACACCAAGTGATTTTCTAATAGCTTCCAGCTCGAGCTGCTGCCGAGCTTGCGATTCTTTCCATGCGGCCGCCGAACGGCGCATTTTAAAAATCACCATGCTTAAAGCGACCAGAGCAACCGGAAAACACAGATATAGAATGAAAGATGTCATGGGCAAAAACCAGGCAAACGATGGCGTCAACTTTTTCTATCGGTCATTGTGATGCCCTGACTTTAGCTTGATGCCGAAATTAATTTCCGGAATGGCACGCACCGTTGGGGCTGAAAACCGGGAGTTCACGCTGTTACCTCCTTGAGCGACAGGGCTGGCATGATCTTGACCTATCGCCCTATAGGCGATGGCAGGCCATTTGATCCGTATGCACGATGAGCGAGACAGTCAACGGAGGCTTTTTCGCTTGTTCCGAAGTGGGTCGCAAAGAAGGTCGGCATGGAAGCGGCACAGTGTCCGTTTGAGGAGATGAACGAGGTGCTTGGGGGGCTGGAGATGACGTTGAGGAGGCGATGGATGAGTATTCTGGCACCAAAATGGTCTAACGGCGCAATTAATCCTCAAAAGGCTAACGAAAACTGCGTTACTTTTTGGGGATGACAAACGAGGAAACAGACCAAGCCATGGGAGTTTCCGTGGCCACGGTAAAGATCACGGCGGATCAGGGCACACCCAGACGTCCGACATTGACGAGTTGCTGATCGCCTCCCCATGAAAATAGTCCCTGAGGGGAGTAGGCGATGGTCCTGGTCTCCTCCACTCTGGGGCCGTCGAAAACCTTCAGCATCGCACCGTCCTCGACCCTCCAGAGCCGGATGGTGTTGCCAGGTCCGTCACACGACGCCAACCGTGTGCTGGTGGGATTGAAAGCGAGTGCTTCGATCTTGTAATTGTGGCCATGGAGCGTTTGTTTGAGCGACCAATTGCTGGTGTTCCAGATTTTGATGGTGTTGTCGGCGCTTCCCGACGCCAGATATTGGCCGTTGCCGGAGAAAGCCACGGACACAACGTCGTCGCCATGGCCGGTAAGTCGTTTCATCAGTTTCCAGTCTCCCCGCCTCCAGATTGCAATATTCTCGTCTCCGACAGTGGCCAGATAGCGGTTATCGGGTGAGAAAGCCAGAGCATCCACCCGGTCGTGATGAGCTTGAAAGGACCGGACCAGCTGAAGGTTGAAGCCGTTGTAGATTTTCACGGTGCCGTCTTCGCCGCCAGAAACGATGATGTTTCCCTCGGGAGAAAAGGAAAGGCTGTAGATCCAGCCCTGGTCGGTATCAATACGGGTCTGACGGTTTTCGTTCAGAAAAAAAACTTTAAAAAAGTTAAAAGCCGAAGCACCAAGCCGCGAGGAATCTCCCGTCAAGGTCATCGATATGATGCCGCTATCCCCTTCTTCGGGGGCGATGCGGTTGATGGTATAGATCAGACGACCGTCGGAAACGTTCCACACATTGATCAATCGGTCATGTGCGGCAGTGTAGAGCCGCGTGCCGCTGGCATCAAAAAGTATCTTGTGCAGATGATTGTGATGGCCTTCTTTGCGCCAGCTAACGACGGGGCTGCCCTCGGCTGAACTCTTGGAAGGCATCGTCAGGCAGATCAGGAAAATAATCGGGACCAGAGAAGATCTTAAAATCGTATGCATCATCGGCCCTTAAACTACAAGAGTTTATGAGGTGGAAAATAAGCGGCTGTTCTCGATTTTGGATCGGTGAAAGCAGCTTTTCGCCATCGGTCAAAACACTTCAGGGTTGATAACTCCTCCCCCGGGGTGGTGATACTTCCAGGATGCGTGTCGGCAGACAGGCTGCCGGTTGAAGAATCAGTTGAACTGCAAAAGTTGAGTCGATGCCTTTTCCCAATTGTGGTTTAATACCGCCAGTTCATCCTCCAATGACAGAAGTTCGCGATTTATCTGGGTCGCCTTGCCGGTCTGGTATGTTTCCGGCGCTTCGAGAAGTTGGGTCAGTTCTTTCCTCCGCGTTTCGAGATTGGATATTTTTTTCTCCAAAGCATCGACCCGTTGCTGCTGGTCCCTGCGCTCGCGCGATTTTTGCTGGCGTTCCTCGGCTTCGAGGCGCTTCTGTTCTTTGGTCTTGGCCGGTTGTTTTTCGCGAGGAAGTTGGCTATCGGTCCGGCCTTGATGGATTTCCGGCGCAACCAGGGCTGAGCGGTCGCTCTGAGCTGCCGACTTGTCGATGTAATACTGGTAGGCTCCTGCAAAGTGCGTCAGTTTTCCAGCGGCGATGTGGACCACGTGGCTGGCGAGTTTGCGGATGAAATAGACGTCATGGCTGATAAAAACCACCGTGCCCTGGTACTGTTCCATCGCGGCTACCAAGGCGTCGATGCTTGCCATGTCCAGGTGGGTGGTTGGCTCGTCCATCAGCAGCAGGTTGGGCGGATCGAGGAGCAGTTTGACTAGGGCAAGTCGGCTTTTTTCGCCACCACTCAGCACGGAGATCCTTTTGAAAACATCATCTCCACGGAAAAGGAACGCACCGAGCACGGTTCGAATATACTGTTCCGTCACCCGCTGGGGAGTTTCCATCGCTTCCTCAAGCACGGTGCGGGTGACGTCCAGGACGTCAGCGCGATATTGAGAATAATAACCGGCCTTGACGTTGTGTCCCAGAGTGCGTGTGCCCGATTGAAACTCCAACACCCCGGCCAGGATTTTCAACAAAGTCGATTTGCCCGATCCGTTCGGTCCGACCAACACCATACGCTGGCCCCGTTCCGCTTCGAAATCGATGCCGCGATAAATGACATTGGTTCCGTAGGCGTGGTGGACATTGGCGAGCGTTACAACCTTCAATCCACTTCGCTGCGGTTGGGGAAAACTGAAATGGATGGTTTTGTCGTCACTTTCGGGCGCTTCAATTTTGTCCATGCGCTCGATCTGCTTCAGTTTGCTTTGAGCCTGGGCCGCCTTGGTGTTCTTGGCGCGAAACCGGTCGGCAAACAACTGAAGCCGAGCAATCTCGCGCTGCTGATTTTTGTAAGCTGCGGCCTGGTTGATTTCATTGGCGGCTTTTTGTTGAAGATAATCTTCGTAATTACCGCGGTAACGGTGGAAGGAAGACTGGCGGATCTCGACAATGGTTGTGACGAGCTGGTTGAGAAATTCACGGTCGTGGGAAATCATCATGATCGCCCCTGGATAATTGTTTAGATAATCCTGAAACCATTGAAGTGATTCCAGATCCAGGTGGTTGGTTGGTTCGTCCAGAATCAGGAGGTCCGGTTCGTCCGTGAGGAGTCGCGCCAGATGCGCCCGCATGACCCAGCCGCCGGATAATTCCCGCGCGGGCCGGTCGAAATCTTTTTCTCGAAAGGCCAGTCCAGCAAGTATCCGTTTTGCTTTCGGTTCAGTTTCAAAGGAATAGGAGTCGTGATAGGAATCGGAATGAACATCTTCAGATTTGTTGTGCCAGTCGGCCCCCGAGAGCGCGATTTGCAGCACTGTTTGTTCTCCGACCGGGCAGCTTTCCTGGGGCAGATGACCGAGCCTGACCCCGCGTTCGAGGGAAACTCCTCCTGTGTCCGGACTTTCCGTTCCGAGGATGATGCTGAGGAGCGTGGTTTTTCCCGCACCGTTCGGCCCGACAAGCCCAAGCCTGTCCCCTCGATTGATTTGAATCGAGGCGTCTTCGAACAGAACCTTCGAGCCGTAACTTTTACTGATTCCTGAAACTGTCAGCATAGCCGCCAACCATAACACAGATGCCCGTGCCGCTGACAAGATTTAACCTGCAAGAATGCCTTGGCTCTTCCAGAGGGTTTTGAACAGAATGCTTAAGCGCCTGGTAATTAGCTATTTGAATCCCGCAGTCTAAATCTGTCCCGCGTCCAGAATTTTTGTCGTCTCCTCACCGAACTGGCTGATGACGCGGACGGCGATCTTTTGGCCTTTCTTCACAGGGAACTGATGGCTTTTATGTCCATAGATTCGAGAGAAAGCTTCCTCATCGATTTGAAGTTTCAAGGTTTGTTCGGCTTTCTTTTTGGCCGCAGCCTTGGCGAGGTCGCTCAGGCCTTTTTTCCAGTCTTCAAATTCGTCTTTGTCGCCTCCACAGAAGAAGACCTGGCGGACCACAAAGTTTGAGCCGTCGTAATTGTCATCCACCATCCAGTATGCGATGTCGTGGACATCGCGGCTTTTTACCTCGTCTTTGATGGGGTCGTAGATGTCGAGGCCTGCGATTTCGACCCAGGCCCAGGTGCCAAAACTCTTCGGGTCAGCGGCGGAGCCATCAAGTTCCGCCGAATACAGCTTGATGTCGGGTTCGCCTATGGTGACGAAGCTGGCGGCTTTTTTATCTTTTTTGAGGAGGCCTTGCTGGAGGAGGTCGTCGTGCATCCGGACGATGCTGACCTGGAAATTGCCGAAGCTGCGGCTCAGTTCGGTGATCCCGCTCTCGAAAGCAAAGCCGAGGATCAGAAGCCAGTCGCCGTCGCGCTTGTCGCGGCAGGCTTTGATGGCTTCGGTCACGGCCTGTTTGCTCACCGTGCCGAACTTCGGGCCGATGTGCAGGTAGGCCTTCTTCTCGCCCGCCGCAGTTGGATACCAGCCTTCGGCGTGCAACGCGACATGGGCCAGCCGGTCGATGCGCACAAAGATGGCGTTCTCTTCTTTGACACCGGTTTTCACCCCGGCGCTTTTGAGGTGCGCGAAAATCAAATCCTCGAAATTACCCAGTTCCTTGTCTTCTCTCCTCTGCCGAGCCAGTTCCTCCGATGAAATGGGTTCATAACTCTGGAGCGTTTCGACTGTGAAAGGCCCTGCCACGCGAATGCGTTTCTTGTCTTCCTGCGGCTGGTCGTAAAGTGTTTCTTCGGCTGGGGGTTCGTTGTTGGCGATGCTTCCGAGCGTAATGTGCGGCACCTTTTTGTATTTGAATCCTTGGCGGAGGTCGCAGTTCTGTTGGTCGTAAAGCTGGTAATACGGGAACGTGGCGGTCATCAAACGGGTCTTGGCGATGTTCAGGGCGATGCGCGAGGTGTCAGTCGTAATCCAGCGTCGCCCCCATTGCTCGGCCACGTAAGCAGTCGTGCCTGAACCGCACGTCGGGTCGAGCACCAAATCGCCCGGGTCGGTGGTTAATAGGACGCAGCGTTGGATTGTCCGGCTGTCGGTCTGAACGATGTAGCGACGAGTGTCACCAACAAAGCCCCCCGTCCCAGTGTCCGTCCAGTTTGTGCCTAAAGGTGCCACAGGGTAGTCCTCAAAGTACCGGACGAATCGGAGAGTGTTCCCTTTGATGCAGAGTCTCCCCTTTTGAAGAAGTGCCTCCATGCCGGCCTTGGTTGTCTTCCAGTGGCAATTTGGCGGAGGGCGAAAGATTCTTCCATCGAACTCAAACTCAAAATTCAGCGATTGGATGAAGCCGTCTGAGATAAGGGGATTGCGCGAGAAGAGCTGGTAACCTTTCGGGAGTTTTTCCATCGAACGTTTGTTTTCTGAAGTGAGGACCTTCCTTTCTCCGTCAGGCAATTCTACGGAGTCGAAGAACATGAAGTCATCGGTGTTCGGAGATTTTTCCACGAATAGCTTCCGGAATTTCAGGCATCCCGAGTCTTTCGCATACCAGAGCACAAAATCAAAATTTCGTTGAAGAAGGTCGGTAGGAAACCCCCCTGTCTTCTGATAGGAAATCATTCCGCTGAAATTTTCACTTCCGAACACCTCATCCATGAGATTTCGGACGAGATGGACGTTTTCATCAGAGATTTGTACGAAGCAGGAGCCGGATTCATGGAGGAGCTGGCGGGCGACGAGCAGTCGTTCGCGGAGGTAACTGAGGTAGGAGTGAATGCCCAATTCCCAGGTGTCGCGGAAGGCCTTGACCTGTTCGGGTTCGCCGGAGAGAGAATCGTCATCGCCATCCTTCACGGTGCGGTTGTTGAGGCGAATCTGCCAGTTGGAGCCATACTTGATCCCGTAGGGCGGGTCGAGGTAGATGCATTGCACCTGGCCGGCCATGCCTTCGCGTTCCAGCAGTGATGTCATCACCAGCAGGCTGTCTCCCTGGATCAGGCGGTTGGTCCAGCCGTCGGAGTGGGTGTAATAATCGGAGACTTTGTCCAGTTCCTCGTGCCCGATGGCGTTGCCAAAAAGTTCATTGATGGAAAAGAGTTCGTCCTGGTTTTCAGCCTTTTCCACCACGATGCGATACAACCCCTTGATCAGTTTTTCCGGAGCGATGTGTTCCTGCCGGTAAAGCGAACGGATGTCCACATGGAGTGATTCGTCCACCGGTTGCTCGTAGCGCCAGGCGATAAGGTCGCGGAGGTTTTCGAGCGCGGTGCGAGCGCCCGGCAGATCGTTTCCTTTCAACTTCTCCTGAAGGATGTTGAGCTGGGCAGTCAGCTTTTCGTCACTCCCATATTTGTGCATCCAGAAAAGTTCAGGATCCTGACCGCGCGTGATGACTGGATTGAGCGGCAGCTCAATGGCCCCCGATTCTCTTACCTTCGGGCTCTGGGCTTCGTAACCGGCCTCTTCCACGGAGGGGATATGGGCTCGTTTGACCTCTTTGTGCTTGAAGGCTTTTACAGGTTTAATCGGTTTCATGGGGTTTAAGTTTGCAACCAGTCTTCAACGGTGAGGTCGGGTATTTTCTCAAAGTCGCGGACGTTCAGAGTGGCGACGATGAGCTTGTGGGCAATGGCCGTGGCCGCGATCAGGAGATCCATATCTCCCACCGGATGACCTCTGCGGCGCAAATCAGCCCGGATAAGGGCATAAGCACCCGCCACGGCGGAATCGACATGAAGGATGGGAAGTCTGCCAGCAAGCGATGTTTCAAATTCGTGGCGCTGTTTGGTCGCTCCTGACCATTCGATACCGTAACGAACTTCAGCCTCCGTAATCACTGAAATGGCCAAACGTCCGTCACCAAGGGCGGCCCAACGGCTCAGCACGATTTGTTTCGGTTTGTTCTTGAGGGGTTGGCTGTACACCGTTGTGTCGAGAAGATGGGTGACGGATGGCATGGTCAATCCTCGAGCGGGTTTTTGGTCCAGCGGCGCAAATCCAACCGCCGCTCTGGAATTTCAAAATCTTCCATAATTAGACCATGTTCGAGTTCGCGGTCCCGTCGGGCGGCCCAGACGCCGGACAGCGGTTCGGCGAGGGCGAGTTCTCGCAACCGGGCGACCAGGATATTGCGGAAATCAGACACGGCACGCTCTTCGTCCAGTTCCAGAAAATCCCACAGGTCCCATTGGTGCTGTTTGCGGATGCGATTTACCGCAGGCAGCCAGCGGTTGATCATGGTCCAGCGTTTGGATTCCTTGTCGCGGTCAAAACCGGTGACTTCCACGACCACGTTGGCGCTGAGTCCACCGGCCAGGCGGCAGTTGACGATGAAGTCTGGAAGGTAGTCGCGTTGTTCACCGGCGCTGTCGGTGTAAGGGACACGGAAATCGAGGAAGGCGTTCTTGACCCAGCCATTCACATGGCCTTCCCCGGCGAGATCGTCGAGGACTTTGGCGGCACGGCCTTCCCACCCGCTGTCGATCACCACCAGATTCACGTGGCTGTGTCTGGTGGGATAGGTTTCACACGTGGTCTGGCCGTTCACGAAACGTGAACTCCCGGTGGGATTGTAATAATTCAGAATGGGGCGGATAACTTCTTCACCCGATTTTCCAGTCTTGATCGCACGGGCGACATGGGCCACGAGCGGTTGTGGATTCCAGAAATAAAGAAGCTTTTTCCATTCCGGGTCCCTGCCGAGGACACGAACCTTGGTTTCATACCATTGGGCGACAATGCCGCACAATTCATGGAAACGATGGAATTGATGGTTGCCTTTGTCGTCGGAGAAATGGTCCCGCAACAAATCCTTGGTGATGCGATAAATGATCTGTTGTTCGCGCGTGGCCAGAATGTCCTCCAGCGACAGATGTTCGGTGGTGCCTGACATGGCGGAAGCCATCTGAGTTCTTGTCGGAAGTTTCGAGGCGTCCATCTCGCAGTCTTCGACTCCGGAAAAATCCGCGATCAACGGGCCTTCGGCGTATTCGAGCCGGTAACCTGCAACGTTGGGAAAGGTGATTTCGAATTCTTTGGCTCGTTCCGGCATCGCGTAAACGCGGGTTGTGGGTTTGGGCGGCTTGGGGACAGTCTTTCCACCTTTGAACAACTTGAAAGGCACGCCGATGATGTGGGCGTATTCGGGAGGAAATTTCCAGGTGGCGATGCGGCGCTTATCAGTCGTCGGTTCACCATTTTTGTCATAACCCTGCAGGTAATAACTTTGGCGGCGGAGCGCGCGGCCAGCGACCTGCTCGCAAAGGAGTTGTGAGCCAAACTTACGGATTCCACAAATGTGGGTGACGGTGTTGGCATCCCAGCCTTCCGTGAGCATGGAAACTGAAACAACACAACGGATATGAGCGCCGAGACAATTGCGTTTGCCCACCGTGTTGACCACTTCACGGAGAATCTTGGAATCTTCCAGGTCCTCGGCCGAACCTTGACCGTGGATGCGCGCGTATTCCTCCTTAAACCGTTTGATTTCCGGGGCAAAGACCCGCTTGAAACCCTCATCGATCTGGTCCGAGTTTTCGAGTGCGTCGCTGTCTATCAGAAGAGTCGGCGGCTTGGTGCGAGGCTGGCTCGTTGTGGAATCATAGTTGGAGAACAGGTCATACATTCCAGACACGATTTGCGACGGACTCGATTCATCGTCGGATGGAATCTCGTAACCAGCCAGGTATTTATAGACTTCCTTGGAAACAGAGGTGTTGTTGCAAACCACAATGAAGACGGGGGGAGAATCTTCAAACAGAAGCTGGTTCGTTTTCGAAGCCGCGGCGGAGTGGGTGCGATTTTCGTATTCTTCCTTGTAGTGTTCGTAAAACTGTTTAAGCGCGGCTTGCAGGGTCGGGGGCAGTCGGGGCGTCTCCTCGACAAGCCTGTGGCCTTCGGCTTTGGCGCGGGCTTTGGCGGTTTTGCGGCCGGCTTTTGGCAACTCCATCTTGATGTGTTCGTAGAGGTTCCGCAATACGGGCGCGGCGATTTGTTGTGTATCGTCCGATGTTGGAAGAAACGGAATTTTCACCAATCCGGATTCGACGGCTTCGATCAGGCCAAAGTCGGAGACAACCCACTTAAATAGCGAGTAAGGTTCATATCCTGAACCAGTCAAAAAATAGGGGGTGGCGCTAAGGTCATAGATGTTTCGGACCTTGAACCTTTGCGCGATCCGCACCAGACCGCTGAACCAGACCGCCGCTCGGCGGTTTTCTTCCTCCGCATCCTCGCCTTCGGCTTTTTGGTCGTCCTCGCGTGGAAGGTAACAGTGATGGGCTTCATCGTTAATGACAAGCAGGCGCGAGCCCGGACGGAAATTGCCAAGTAAACGACCGATGACCTGGGAATAGTCCTCAGTTGCCTGTTGCCGTTTTCCATCTGCCTGAATCTTGCCATCGAAAGGCGACCGCTTGTTGCCTTGAAGTGTTTTCGGTTCGAATGCGTGGTAATTCGTAATCACCAGACGCTTGTTGAGTTCCGGCAATTCTCTGCGCCAGGCCGTGGGAACAAGATAGCGGACATAATAATAATCTTCCGCGTCTATGCCCGGCCGCATGTCCACCCGCAAAACTGCAAGACGGTCACGGATCGTGATGCCGGGTGCGATGATCAGAAAATTATCGGCGAAACGGACATCATTCCGGTATTCCGCGCGGTTGAAATAGTGGTAGGCGATAATCGCTGCCATAACCACGGTCTTGCCCGAACCAGTCGCCATCTTAAATGCAATGCGCGGCAGGTTGTTCTCCGCTGCGGCTGAAACTTTTTGGAATTCAGCCAGTTGCCTCAGAATGTGCTGGCCGGGGTTCGACTTCTCGGCGATCTCATTTAACCAGATGGCGGTTTCGATTGCTTCGCGCTGGGCAAAGAAAAGAGACTGCGTCATGTCCCGTTCAGCATTGAGAAACCAAAACTGCAGCAGTTCGCGGGTGATGCGCGTGCTCTGAGGGTATTTTGCCGTACGCCAGGCTGAGACTTCACGTCTGAGAAGATTAACGTTGTGGTTGCCGTGCTGGTTTTGCGCGACATCGTTCAACTCCGCCAAGTCGCCCTGAGGGCCTTGACGCACCGGAATGGATTGAATTTCTGGCGTGAAAAACCGTCGACCTTTTACAGGACGCGTGTAATCCAATTCTCCCTGAAGATTGGTGGCGTAATGCCATCCCGGTTCCTCGTATGGATTATTTAATATTGGGTTTTGTTCAGTGGCCATGGTTTCAGACCGCGTCATTGAAATAGAGACTTTTTGTTTTCGATTTGGTTTGCTGTTTTGGATCAGGATACCGAGGCGATTGATGGTTGCAAGGCGGGGGGCATGCAAAGACGCTTACAACGCTTCCAACCGATCGATTTTGCGAGGCAAAAGAAGATGAGAGCGATTCTCAGGAAGGTTTGGAATAAAAACTGAATGGGACGTTTCAACAATCCCCTATTCATCCTCCGAAAACTTCGGAGTGGAAAGCCCCGGTTTTTCTAACGTGATCCAAAAATGTTCCAGATCGATTTTTTCCGCAGTTTGGCGAGTTCATTCTGCAACTGCTTCAGGGTGTTATCCCTTGCTTCGAGTTCGTTCCTATACCAGGCATTCGTGTTCAGCGTCTTCCTGTAAAGCTCGTGAACATGCTGTGAAATTTCGCTGATTTCCCGGATTTCCGGGTTGCCGATGAAAGATTCCCCTTCATACGGGTAGCCGAGTTCATGCATGACCGGACCGTGCAGGCAGTTGAATATCGCCCGCTGTCCGGGATTCCAGCTCTCAAGAAAATCAAAGCTCTGACCTTTGCGGAAAAATGCCGGGTATTTCTTCTGCAAACTTTCGAATGAAGGGATTTGTTTCGACTGCGGTGAGACGCCGATGAAGCGTCCGATGGTTTCGAGCTGCTCCACAGGCCTGGCCACAAGATCTTCGAAACGCAACACCAAGGTGCGGGGACGCTCTTTTGGTTTCCAAGAGCGGTAATGCCAGCTCCAGCTTCCAAACTGGCAGGCACCCAGGATGATTTGCGTCAAACCCGGCTGCTCGAAAGCGAAATCCTGATGATATTTGAAATAGGAATGAATCGAGGCGCGGCCATCGCGCACGACATAAATTGCCGGAGAATCGTCCTCCGGCGGGTTGTGGGTCTTGACCAAGATCTGAGGCGCTTCCGCCTCCGTGCTGATGCGATTCCTCCAGTCGTGGGGAAGGGAGTCCGATTTTTCCAGGGCGTCAGCCGACGGATCTTTGATGTTGCTCCCCTCAAGGTTGTAGATGGAGTAGGTGGTAAGTGAAAAAACCGATTCAAAAATAATCCGGAGAAAGGTGTTGCCCGACCGTGGGTAGGACGCGATCCAGACAGGTCTGAACTTTGGGGCCTTGAGGCTCATTTGCCTGGGTGGTTCGGCTTTGCGGACGTACGAACCCGCCATGATTCCATGATGGCTTCAAAAATATCCTTCAAGCCGATGGTGATGTCCCAGCGAGGATAATCCGCCTTCATCTTCTCCAGATTGGAGATATAACAGATGTGATCTCCTTTTCGATTCCCTTCGTGGTATTCGGTGCGCATTTTTTTGCCACTCAATTTCTCCGCCAGGGCAAAAGCTTCGATGATGGAAACACTGTTCCTCCGGCCGCCTCCGAGGTTATACACGGCACCCGGGCGCGGATTTTGAATGAAAAAATCCATGAATCGTGTCACGTCCAGCGAATGGATGTTGTCACGGACCTGTTTTCCCTTGTAGCCGAAAATACGGTATGGCTTCTCCTCAAGATTGCACTTGATGAGGTAGCTGAGGAAACCATGGAGTTCGACCCCGGAATGATTGGGGCCTGTCAGGCACCCGCCCCTCAAACAACAGGTGGGCATGTTAAAATATCTGCCATACTCCTGGACCATGATGTCCGCCGCCAGTTTGCTCGCCCCGAAGATTGAATGAAGGCAATGATCGACGCTGAAATCCTCAGTTATCCCGTTTTCAAACTGTGCGTCTTCGTAGTCCCATCGCGTCTCCAGTTCCCGCAATGCTATGCGGTTGGGTCCATCACCGTAAACTTTGTTGGTGGACATGTGGACAAATGGAGACTCGGGGCAGGCCTGCCGCGCCGCCTCAAGCAGGTTCAGGGTTCCGACGGCGTTGACGTCGAAATCGTCGAAGGGCCTGCTCGCCGCCAGATCATGGCTGGGTTGGGCCGCTGTATGGATGATGGCATCTGGTTTCAGCTTGGAAATCAATTGCAGCACGGCGGGACGCTGACGGATGTCGAGTTCGTGATGTTGGAAGTCGGGAAATTTTTCCTGGAGCCGGTTGCGGTTCCAAACCGTGTCGCCCATCGGGCCGAAAAAATCGGCCCGCATATTGTTGTCAACCCCCGAAACCGCCCATCCAGCGCCAGAGAAATAGGTGACAACCTCGCTCCCGATCAGCCCCGAGGATCCGGTTACCAGTATGGATTTCATATTTTCATGGAAAAAACCGCTCCCGAGAAAACTTAAATCAGAATCAATGGGCAAGGAAATAATCCCATCGAAAAGCTTTAAAATGGAATGACCGGAACGGTTCGAAAAACTTTCGCTTTCCCGCATCGCGTGTTAAATGGGTGGGTGACTTTGAGTTATTTTTATGAACTGGGTCCTCTTCGCGATTTGTTCAGCCAGGGCACTCCCGTTCTGATGTATCATAAAATCGGGAAACGACCCTCGGGTGCCCGTATGAAAGGTCTTTACGTCAGCAGTCAGCTTTTCGGTGAACACTTGTCCCAGCTCAGGGCCGCCTCCTTCCGTTCCGCTTCCGTGAGCGATCTGAAAACACCGGCCGCCCCGGGTTCTCCTCGCGTCGTCGTCACTTTTGACGATGGTTTCACCAATGTGCATGAGAACGCGCTCCCGCTTCTTTCGCAGCACCAGTTTCAAGGCATGCTTTATCTGGTCAGCAATCTCATCGGCAAAATGAACCAGTGGGATTTGCGCGAGGGGGAAGTGCCTGAAAAGTTGATGGAGGTGTCCCAGATCAAAGAATGGATGGCCCAGGGCAATGAAATCGGATCACACTCATTCAGCCACGCTCGATTGACCCGACTGAGCTTGCGCGACGCCAGGGAGGAGATTGTCACCAGCAAAAAGCAGCTGGAAGACACCTTTCAAAAACCGATGCACCATTTCTGTTATCCCTACGGGGATTTTAACTCCTCGGTGCGCGACCTGGTGATCGAAGCGGGTTACTCCACCGCCACCACCACCCAGTTTGGGGTCAATACCGGGGTCGAATCTCCTTGGGAACTTAAGCGGATCATGGCCCGGTACAAATCCCGCTCGCTGAAAAACTTGAAACTTGTTCTAAACGGATTCAGGTTGAATTCATGAACTCCGCTGGAAAAAATGCGACGAGCCATTGCAGGCGATTTTCAGGCTTGCAGCCGGGCATTTTGTTATGTTTCTTTCCGAGTTCTAAATTAAATCAAATAGGAACTGTTGACGAATCATGTCCCAATCGAATCCTCCCTATTCCACCGGTTTTTTGAACCGTTATTCACCGAAGAAGATGGCCAAGCCGGTCAATTTTATCTGCGTCGCGCCGGAAGCCAAATCAGTGATGCTTATCGGAGATTTTAACGACTGGGATGCCGCTTCAACCCCGATGAAACGCCAGCCTGACGGGGCTTGGATCGTCCAGATCCCCCTGAATCACGGCCACCATCACTACCAGTTTTTCATCGATGGAAAACCTGCGCTTGATCCGAAAGCCCAGGGAATAGCGCGCAACGAGAAGAATGAAAAGGTCTCCCTTCTGGCGGTGAGCTAGTCTCCCAGCCTGAACGGATCTTGAGCCGCAAAACCGGGAACTTCACCCGTGTCCGACTTTTTTTTCTTCAGCCTTTGTTCGCTGAAAAACTGGCGCAACAATTCGCGGCATTCGTTTTCCCTTATCCCGGAAACTATTTCGCTCCTGTGGTTTAAACCCGGGAATTGCAGCAGGTTCATCGCGCTCCCGGCCGCCCCTCCTTTCGGATCGCTGACCCCGAAGACAACTCTGGGAAAACGGACATGAACGATGGCGCCCGCGCACATCGGGCACGGTTCCTTGGTGACGTAAAGTACACAATCAGTGAGCCGCCAGCCTCCCACAGCTTGTTCCGCCTGGGTGATGGCAAGCATCTCGGCGTGGGCTGTCGCATCCTTCAATAGCTCGACTTGGTTGTAAGCGCGCGCGATGATCTTCCCCTTCCGGACCACGACCGCTCCGACCGGCACTTCTTCCGCTTCGTAAGCGCGGATGGCCTGCCGCAGCGCCTCGCCCATGAAGTAGTGGTCGCTCTGGAGATCGATCAGAAATTCATCAACTGGATTCACAAACGGGCAGTCTGGGATTGCTTTGTTCCAGAATCCAGCGGTTTTTCCCGTTTTCATGACAGATGCAATGGGCGCAGAAAAATCCGCACCCTTGATGCTGCCAAAAAAGAGGCCATAACATCTCCCGGTCCGTTTCGGGAATCTCCAGATCTTTCAGTTCCTCCCGCGAAAAAAATCCGAAGATTCCTTCATCATGCGGCGGGGGCAGTTCTCTGATCTCACTTTTAATTTCAAAAAGAAACATCAACCAATGCGCCTGGTTTGCATAACCCCGCTCTGAAACGACTCCCGTGAGCCTCAAATCCTCAAAGCCAATGTGGAGTCCGAGTTCTTCCTTCGCCTCCCTCAAGGCACACGCATGGGGTGATTCCCCGGTGGCCATCTCCAGCTTGCCGCCACAGGGACTCCAGAGCCCCGGATTGGGCTGCCTCCTTCTTTTCATCAACAAGACTTTCCCTTGTTGATCGAAGGCGTAAAGCAAGGTGGCGATTTTGTAGGGCAAATTCACCGCGAAACGCCGGGCGTCTTTTTCTTCTCCACGCAATAAAGGTTTTTTGCGGTACGGATGAAGATCTTGCCGTCGGCTGCGGCCATGGATGCACGGCAAGGTTCCTCTCCCATCGCTGCGGTCGAGAGGATCTTGAATTCTTCGCCTGCACTCAATACAACTGCGGTCCCTCGTTCGCTGATGCAGAATATCTTGCCATCTGCTCCCAGCGGTGAGGCTTTAAAAATCTCCCGCACGCCGAGCTCACCAGACCAGATTTTTTTCCCGGTTTTCGGTTCGAGACAGGTCATCACCTTCTTATCTCCGTCGAGGACGAAAAGTTTGCCCTGATAAAAGAGCGGTGTGCAGACATCGGGCGGATTCTCTACAAAACGCCAGGCGACATGGCTGTCGGTAACCACACCTCTGCCACCTTCCTTGATCGCCAGCAGCGGCTCGCGCTTGGGTGCGCTAGCGAAAATCAAACCGTCTCCCGTCACTGGGGAGGTTATGATGCGGAACCATTGATTGTTTTTCGAGTTCAGGCCGCCGCAACGCCAAAGCTCCTTTCCGGTCCCGGAATCATGACCTGTGACATTGTCACCGCCGACTACGATGATTTCTGCGCCTGATTTTCCCTGGTAGGGAACGGGAGAGGCGTAAGATTCCTGGGACTCAATGATCGCTTCGGTCGGCCTGTTTTCTTTCCAGATGGTTTTCCCAGTCGAAGGCTCAAGGCAGAGAAGGTAGGAATCCCGCTTCGGTTTGTCATCGACCGCGTGGGGGTATTGGCTCGGGTCGTCCCTCTGCAAGACCTGGATGTAAAGTTTGTTCTGAAAAAGCAGGGGGCTCGAGCCGTAGAGCCACATATTCGCGAACTTTCCGTAATCTTTCCCGAGATTTCGGAACCAGATCTGGCCGCCATCAAGATCATAAGCAGCCAAGTCGCCCGTGCCGAAAAGTACGTAAACAAGTTTGCCATCGGTCACCGGGGAGGGTGAGGCCATGTTGTTGCCCTGTCCGTTGTTTTTGTCACCGGTGGCGACCACCTGCGACCAGAGGGTCTTGCCGCTGTCAACATCCAGGCACAACAGACGGAGGTTTTTTTCCTCATCTGGAGTGGAGATAAAAACTTTTTTGTTCCAGACGATCGGGGTGGCGCCGCTCAATCCAGGCATGGGAGCAGTCCATCGTACCTGGTTGGTTTTATCCCAGGAATCCGGCAGGCCGGTTTCCTCCGAAGAACCGTTAAAAGCAGGACCCCTCCATTGGGGCCAGTTACCTGCGAAAGCTGGTTTTGTGGCAGTCAAAAAGGCCGCAATGGCGAAGGTTGTGAGTAAATGATTTTGGATTCTCATGGCGTTGGGTGCTTTCGAAGTCGATGGAATAAAAACCGCCCGATGGACAAAAAGATTCTGACATTGCCGGATCCGAGACAAGTGGTGCTGCCGGATGTGGTCACCTCCGCCACCAGCTTTTCGCGGCGACCGTCGCAGTTTCACCGAATTGATGAATCAACAACTGGCTGCGCGCAGCGGTCAGAGCCATGATCATTTCGTCGTAAGAGCGGAACCTATCGTCCGGATTCTTGGCCATCGAAACAAGGAGGGCTTCGCTGGTCGCCCGGCTGATTCCTTGGACCACCTGGTCCGGCGGGGTCAAAGGAGTCTGCACGTGCGCCAGGATCAGTTCCTCCACCGTCGGGGCCTCGAAGGGAACGTGCCCGGTCAGCGCATGATACAAAGTCCCGCCGAGGCTGTACATGTCCGACAAAAAATCTTCCCTCTCCCGTTTGATTTTTTCCGGTGCGACATAATACGGGGTTCCCCAGACTGAGCCCTCATCTAATTCGCTGGTCTCGGCGTTGCGGGCCAGGCCAAAGTCCACGAGCTTTGGTTCGCCATCCGAGTTGTAAAGTATGTTCGCAGGCTTGATGTCGCGGTGAAGCAAATTGTGTTTAAGAGCGGTATCGAGCGCGGAAGCGACTTTGATTCCAACGTCGAGCACGTTTAACTCCGGCACCCTGCCGTCCCGCTCGATCCAGCCATCCAGGCTCCCGGAATCGGCCAGCTCCATGACAAGGTAAGGCTGACCCTCAAATTCATCAAAGGTGTAGATATGGATGATGTTGGTATGGTTCAGGGAAGCGCCGGCGCGGGCTTCACGGTAAAAACTTTCCATCACCTCCTTGTCCTGGGCCATTTCCTTTTTCATCATTTTCAAGGCGACTTGGCGCTCTAGATTGAGGTCAAACGCCCGGAAAACCGTTCCCATGCCGCCGGAGGCAATGATACCGCGTAGTTCGAACTGCCGCATCAACATCGGCACCATAACCGGGTGACCGCATTTGGAGCATGGAACAGTTGAAAACGGCGCAAGATCACCTGCAATGAAATTCTTTGCCTTGCACCCGCCGCATTCCACCATTTTGAGCGGTTTGCGCGACTCATTTGAAACGCTGATCACCATTAAATCATATCACTCGAAGGAAAGGGGACAAGTCCGCTTCCATTCGTAATCTATTCATAAAGCAAAGTTAACCCACACCTTCCTCAAATCAACCAACCCTCCCCCAATTTCGGCAAATACCCTATGCCAAAATTTCCGGAAGGCGCAGCGGTGTCGGGCCGTCCTAAAACGTTTTATTTCCCGAACTCGAGGTATCCAAAACGGGACGGCTGATGGAAGCTGGGAAAAAGGGTCGGCGACCAAGCCAGCTCCTCGTGTTCCTTCCCCTGATCGCGGTTGAAACGATAAAAATTGGCCCGCCATGTTTCCCCTGGTTTCGGCGTGGCAAGATTCAAATCTTTGAATGGAATACGGACCTCCGCAATCCACCCTTCATCGGTGTCTCCTGACTGTCCGACCGTGCCGCGAACTTTGACCATGCTGCTCATTCCTGTGGCGGTGTAGCCCCATTCCCCGGTGAAGTTTTTTGAAAGTCCATCCGAATCGAGGGAATTGGTGATGATGGCGTCAAATACTCCGTTCAAGGGATTCCATTGCAGCTCAAAGTATTCTTTTAAAGAAGAGGGGGTGACAAAAAATTCCACCACTTCCTCCTCCCAAAACTTGCTGTCGCGCTGAGTGAAAGTAGCCTGGATATCTTGATCCACCACATTCCAGCCCAGATAAAGCGCATCGTTGTCGAACCAGACCTTGACACTCGTGTTAAACCGGGAGGCGCCCTTTCCTGAATTATGTACAAACGGCCCGAGCTCCACCGCCTGTTTCCAGACCGTCTCATCAAGAACCCCATCGATTTTCACCGGCGCTGACAATTTTGGCACCAAGGACCGTTTCGGTGCCGGAAGATCCTTCGATTGCGCCTGGAGGGAAAAAGCCAGCAATGGGCAAAGGCAAAATGAGGCGGCGAAAAACCAGGTTGATTTTTTGGATGGGAACATGTGCGGGATTCTATCCTCATGCCCGGTCTTCGGGCAAGGCTGCGAAAGAGATCAATCTTTCGACTTCCCGAGTAAAAGGCCCACAAGCCTGATCTGGGGAATGACCAGTTAAATTAACCGGCGTATGCTTTGGTCAGCTTGCCGTCCGGAGTGTAAATCCCGGCGCGGACAATGGTCTGGAAGCGCTGTTCCATGGTCAGTGCCTTGAATTTTTTCACCACCCGACGGTGCAACGCAAGCAATTCCTTGCGTGTTTGCGGAGGAGCTTTGTTGGCGCGTGGTTGTTTCATTTCAGTCATAATTACCCAAACTCATCGCCAGTGACACAACGATTCAACAAAGGCCGCGGAGCCGTCCCTCAACCATCCGTCGAGCTGGGCCTGATCTTTGAGCTGCTGACCGCGGAGACGCGGCACCACGACAAAATCCGATTTCAGATCGGGCAGGCCGGTCATGTCGCTCCAGAGTTTCTCGAATTGCGCCACGGGAAAAACATCCTCCTGACCGTGGCCCCATCGTTTTTTCACATCTTTGATCGTGACGTAAGTAGGCATTTTGGCCGCCAACATCCTCACCCCTTCTGAAACCTTTTCTTCATTCTCAAGGTCCCCGCGTCCGAGCCCAAAAGATTCCAGAAGCAGATCAATCTCGATCCATGTGGTCATGGAATTGTAATAAGAGAGGGCGAATTCCTCCTCCTCGCGAGGCATCGCCAGACCTTCGACCAGCCGGACCCGGCCATTGACCCGGGCCAGTCCGCCGCCACGGTCATCAATGCGGCGTGAGATCATTTCAAAAGTCAGCCCGTTCTTCCGACTGATGTGGTGCCCCAGCAGCTCCGGGTTGATGTCCGCCCCCAGGGTGTCAATGTTGTGGAGCAGTAGATGCCTGAGCTGTGGGCGTTCGCGGATCAGATCGCGCAACACCCCGTTCTTAAGCAGGTTGGGAACTTCATACCAGTGCCCCACCGGATGGAGGCATTGCGATGGAAGATTATCTGTGTAATCGTTTCCTTCACCGGTGTTCCGCGTCCATTCAATCAACGCGGATCGCAGGCTGTTCCTTACCTTCTGGGCCTGGGCGTCCAGAAGCTGCTGCGGCATTTCCTCCCAGTTGAAACGGAGATCACGCACCATCGGGATCATCCGCAGTCCGATTGATTTTCCCGGAGAAAGTTTGAGCTGCCCTGAATAACCGTAATTTCCTTCGCGTTTCAGGAATTTTTCGATGGCTCCATGGGTCAGGTAGCTGGTGCTGACGACGTGTGGCGGAAAGTTATTGTAGAGTTCCCCGGTTTTCTGGCTTTTCGCCAGGTGCACCTCGATGAAAGTCCGATGTTTGCCCGCCATTTTGCAAAATGGATGGAGGGCCTTGACCACTCCCGCGCCCTGTGTCCACCGGCTTCCAATGCCGGCCGCCAAGCTCAGAACCGCGATTTCTCCGCGCGTCATGGACTCTTCCCCGATGGCCTTCAGATCGGATGAAGGATTTTCCGGCCAGTTGAAAACATCGCCCGGTTCCACGTCCCTGATCAGCGTCGCCGCAGGGAGCCGGTTCTGCGCCAGCCCGATCCTGGCGTTTCGCATGTCGGCCCGGATCTGCTCGTGTTGTGCCCGGTCAAAACCGTTTTGTTCCAGAAGTTTTGAAAGTGTGAGCTCGCTTTCTCCGTCATTCTTTAATTTTGGCAGGAGCCGATCGAAAAGGGTCTGGATCACGCCGCTCAACTCGGGCTTTTTCTTGGTGGCCGATGCAAACTTGTCCAGCTCGATCCGGCGCAGCGAGGAGAGCGAGCGCGGATCCCTCCGCAGAAGCGACGGAAGAATCAGCGTGTAATAACCGACCGGCATCAGGGCTTCATCCAATCGCAATATTTTGGCGAAGGTTCCGTTTTCGTTGATGGCAAAATCATAAACAACCGGGTCCATGGCAAAGGGAAGCGCATGTTCCAGTTCCGACTTGGTCCGGGCCATGATCTGTTGCAACCCCGCTTGCCCCTCGTCCTTGCGGTGCGGTTCAAAAATGAACCCCATGCCTCCTCCTGACATGCCTCCCAGCATCCAAAAACCGAGAAAGTCTTTTCCGAATTCTTTCCGCACCCGTTCTATCAATGTCTCGGTGTAAAAGTTGCTGGCCCACGGGATGATCGTTTGCAACGGACCGAAAAAATTCCGAGTTGTGGCCGCGGCCACCGCCGGGATGTCCCCTTTTCGTAAACCGTCTAAAACTTCATCCAGAATCTTCAACGCGCCCTGGCGCCCATTCCATTCCAGATGGGAGCGCAGCAGGTATTTTTCGGTCACCATTTCCAGGATCGGCCCGACATTTTGCGCCATGCCACCGTGCACCAGGACAAGGCTCCGTTGAAGTTTGTCCCGCGTTTTGTCGCTCACAATGTCACGTCCCAAGACGCGGTGAGACGGAAGGAGCTGGCCTCGGCTGACGCCGAACTCGGAATCGCCCGGTCCGGCGGTGGCACCTTCGATCAATTTCATTCCGGGCCACACCCCGCCGGAGTCCTGCCAGCCCCCACCCGAACCACCGATCCACTCGCCTAAAATCGCGCGGGCTGCGGTCAACCGCCTTTCGTTTTCCTGCAGACAACCTTCAAGTGATCGCGCCTGTCCGGTGGCCCGCATGCAGACGGCGATTAAAGCCGCCAGCAGATTGGTGGAAACCGCCAGCCGCGATCCTTTGGGGATGTTGTTCACGCTGCTGACAATTTCCAGGCCACGACCGGGTCCGACGAGCTGGGCCAGGAGTTGGGCCAGGCTCTGCCCTGAACCTTCCATGCCCGGGGGGACGATGCCGGAGGCGATCACCGCCGCCTTTAACAGGCCGAGGTAATCCTTGGCGAAATCGAACACCTCGGAGAGCTGATCGATGTCGATGGAAGCGCCCAGATCGACGCTTGAAAGGCGGAGCACAGGTTCATCGATCACCCGGAAATAGGCCTCGACCGGGGGCTGTGGTTCCATATCCCGCCCCTTGACACCGAGGTCAATGGAGACATTCAGGACTTTTGCTCCTTCGGGAAAATCCATTCCCAGGAAAAAGATGTCACTCCAAGCGCTATGGGTCAGGTCCATGCGGACCGGGGTCAATTCCCGAAGAATCGGGTATGAACCATCTATGGATTTTTCCAGGAGCTCGGGCCGGATCCGGAGCGGCTGATCGGCTGGGTGTCCCAGCCTGAACATCCATTGGTTGCCTTTGATCGTGCGGACACTGCGTCGGACTTGGTCGGCCAGGGTTTGAATCCCGAGCCGGTAATAGGCGCTGGCGAGCGCGCTGGAAATAGAGTCGTTCGGGCCCTGGGATTTTTCTTCGGCCAACAATATCTCGATGGCTTCCTCGAACCGGCGTTGAAGCAGATGGGAATAGGCTTCGAATGAAATCAGACCGCGGCTCTTGAACCCCGGGGCCGCAGGAAAATGAAATCGATGCAAGGAGTAAAGAAAAAACAACGCGCGAACCTTTTCATAAAGATTGTCCCTGTTCTGGCGAAATTCTTCGAGCGCGGAGGCCTCCTGAAGCAATTGCGGCAGTGAATAATTCTGCACCACCAGTTCCAGTGGCTGATTTCGGATGAGCGGGTCGGAAGAGGAGATGATCTCCACCAGTTTGGATTTCATGAGTGGAAAGGCGCGGGATTAAGTTTTTCGGCTCGCGAGCACCTCGATCAGGAGGCTTTGGATTTCCTCCTTTTCCCGTCCGGAAAGCGCGAGGGCAAGCTGCGCGGTGAACATGCCGTATTTCACCCCCACATCGTATCGGCGGCCATCCAGCTCGGCGGCGAGATATCGTTCCTTCCGGACCAGGGCCTGCAAGGCTGTTGTGAGATGCAGATTGCCCGGCGATTTTTCCCGGAGCAAGGTGCCGAGGATCTCCATGATGGAGGCGGGCAGGACATGCATCCCGAAAAAACAAAGATAAAAGCCCGACCGCAGACCCGCGACTGAAAGAACCTGCTCCGCCTCGGTCGGGGTTGGCTTTTCCAGGACATTGTCGACCTGGTAAACGCCCTGCCGGTTGGGCAGCAGTCTGCCGCCGATGGTTCCGTAATATGGAAGTTTGCTTTCGTGCGTGGCCTGCACCGCGCTTACGGCGCATGACTCCGCCCGCGCCAGTTCCACCAACTGCTGAGCGCAGCCTTTGTTGCTGCCGGGTATGTAGAGGTGGTCACCGACCAGGAGCAGGAACGGATTGGTGCCGGTGAAGGACTGAGCGCAGTGAACGGCATGGCCGTAACCAAGCGGCTCGTGTTGTTCGACAAAAATCAGACGGTTGTGATGCGGGCCGGCTGCGGTTTTATAGGGAAGTCGGTCTCCGGGCGAGATGACGATGCAGATTTCTTCGATGCCGGCCGCGAGCACTTCGTTGATGAGGATTTCAAGGGCGGTGCGCTGAACTCCGTCGCGATCCACCAGGGACTGAAGCGGGAGCGTTTTTTGATTCTTGCCGGCTGCGGTGATGATGGCTTTTTTAATTTCCACAATGGATCCTTTTCAAGAGCGCGGAGGTTCCCACAATTAACCTGGAGCGTCAATCGAACGGCGGAAATCTGCGGGGCGATGAAAAGAGGCATCGGCTTCAGCCCTAATAAACTAAAGTTTCTTGCTAAACATTCGATAAGTTGTTAGCACAAATTTTGACTTATGCCCTCTTACACTTACGTGGCCCGCGAATCGAGCAGCGGTCGTGAAATAAAAAGCGCGATCGACACCAATTCCGAGCAGGCGGCCATCGCCTCCCTGCTGAACCGGAATTTACTAGTCATCTCCATCCAGGAAAGGGTGGGGAAAAAGGGCAAGGTGGGCGGGGGCTCCGTTCCGCTCTCGGACCTGGTGGTGTTCACCCGTCAGCTCGCAACCATGATTGACGCAGGTCTAGCAATGGTCCAGTCGCTCCAAGGCCTGGCTGACCAGACAACCAACAAGGTGATGAAGGATGTGATCAAGGATGTCTGCGCCAGGGTTGAAGGAGGCGACAGCTTTTCCGAGGCATTGCAGAAACATCCGAAAGTGTTCACCCGGCTTTACGTCTGCATGGTCGGTGCCGGGGAGCGGGGCGGTTTGCTGGCGGAAATCCTGGCCCGTCTCGCCACCTATCTGGAAAACATGGCACGCCTGCGCAAAAAGGTGAAGTCGGCCATGATGTATCCCACGGCCGTGACCGTAATCGCCATCGCGATCACTATTTTCCTCCTGATAAAAGTCGTGCCAGTTTTTAGCGGCATTTTCACCTCGTTCGGTGGCAAGTTACCCGCCCCCACCCAGTTCCTGATCGACATGAGCAATTTCATGCAGAAATGGTTTTTTGGACTCCTGTTTTTTGCGGTTGCCATGATTGTGGGATGGTTTTATTTCATCAAGACTCCGGCGGGTCTCTGGTTCTGGGATTCACGCCGCATCACCCTGCCAATCTTCGGATCCATCGCCCACAAGATCTGTCTGGCCAGGTTTACCCGAACCTTTGCTTCGCTCATCCGGAGCGGTATTCCGATCCTGGAAGTGTTGCAAATCGTCGCTAACACCGTTGGCAATGTGGTTTTCGAAAAAGCCATCAAGGTCGCGGCCACCGATATTGAACGGGGCGAAAGCATTTCCGGTGCCCTTTCCAAACACCCGGTGTTTCCGTCCATGGTCATCCGGATGCTTACAGCCGGTGAACAAACGGGAAAGATGGACAGCATGCTGGAAAGCATCGCGGACTTTCTCGACGAGGAGGTGGAAACCACCTTGTCCGGCCTGACCTCCCTGATTGAACCTCTTTTGATTGTCTTTCTGGGCGTGGTGGTCGGTGGTATCGTGATTTGTATGTTTCTCCCGATCTTCAAGATTCATGAAGTCATCAACAAAAAGTAGGGTCTCATTGACTCGCTGCGGGGCTGCCAGCCGAACCTGACTTGACTTACCATTTATGGCCAAGGTTCTACTGATTGATGACGAACTCACCATGCTGCAAATGGTCAGCGAACTGCTCCGGGATGACGGTCACGAAGTTTTTCCGTTCACCAGTCTTGGGGCGGCCATGGAGGCCCTCGATACGGTTCAGCCGGAACTGGTGATCACCGACCTTTACCTCGAAAGGACCCGGGCTCAGGGTTTTGACATCCTGCAAAAAGCCCGGTCTCTCAACCCTCCGCCCATCGTGATTGTCATCACCGGTTTTGGAAGCGTCGAGGCTGCGGTCGAGGCCATGCGGAAAGGTGCGTTTGATTTTCTTGAAAAGCCCTTCAAGCTCGACGAGTTGAAGATGTGCGTCCAGAGGGCTCTTTCCTACAACACCGCCGTTTCGGAAAACGTTTACCTGCGCAAACAGCTCCGCAAGAAATACCAGTTCAACCAGATTGTCGGCAGTTCCCTGCCCATGCAGGCGGTTTTTAAAATGATCGAACGGGTGGCCGATTCCGACAGCACCATCCTGATCCTGGGAGAAAGCGGCACGGGAAAAGAACTTGTGGCCAAGGCCCTGCATTTCAACAGCCGCCGCCAGTTCGCACCTTTCATCCCGGTGAATTGCAGCGCCTTGCCGGAAAGCCTCCTGGAGTCGGAGCTTTTCGGGCACCGCAAGGGATCCTTCACCGGTGCTGTCACCGACAAAAAGGGTCTTTTTCAGGAAGCCGAAGGGGGAACAATCTTCCTCGACGAAATCGGCACCATGTCTCCCGTGCTGCAAAGCCGGCTGCTCCGCGTCTTGCAGGAAAAGGAAGTCCGCCGGATTGGCGACAACGTCCCGGTCCTTGTCAACGTCCGAGTGCTGGCGGCAACCAACGAAACCTTGGAAAAAAGAATCAAGGAGGGAACTTTTCGGGAAGATCTATATTATCGGCTGAACGTCATTCCGATTCATCTGCCATCGTTGCGTGAACGGCCCGAAGACATCCCGCTTCTGGTGATCCATTTTCTGCGAAACCGGGTGCATCCAAAAACCGGAAGATATTACCAGATCACCCGCAGGGCGCTCGATGTGTTCTCTGCCCACGATTGGCCAGGCAATGTCCGGGAGCTCGAGAACGCCATCGAAAGGGCATGCACACTTTGTGATGATGAAACCATTCGCGTGACCGATCTCCCTCCCGCACTGCAAAAACTTGCCCCTCCGGCGGTGGCTGACGAGATAGTGGAAATTCAGGAACCGTCCCCCAATTCCTCACCGATTTTCGCCCAGTCTGTGCCTGCGAAAAAGATGGAGTCTTTTTCCAGGAAGCCGGAAATCCCCTCTACAAACGGAAAAATCATCACATTAAAAGATTTTCTCCGGGAACAGGAAGGGGCCTATCTCACACGAGTTCTTGCCTTCACAGGAGGCGACAAGGAAAAGGCCGCAGAACTTCTCGGAGTGAGCTTGGCCACCCTCTACCGCAAACTTGCCGAGATCGAAACGGTTTAGCCGTAACAATTCAGTTGAACCGCGAATGGACGCCAATAAAGAATGGTTGTATCACGGCTTTCTGACACCTGGAAATCGGTCACGAAACGGTGATCAAGGTGACCGCACCCCAATTACTATTTTGTGACTTTCTATTCGCGTTAATTCGCGTCCATTGGCGGTTTCCTTCTTTTCCTTCTGCATGGACACGGTTTAGTGTCCGCTCATTCGTCCTCGGGCTGGTCCTCGGTCATCTGTTTCATCAGGTAAAAAACCACCGCGACCATAAAACAACAGCTCGCGATTCCAGCGGCTGCAGGCCTCCATTTTTCCGGGAGAATGGTGGTGGCGGCCAGGACAAAAAAAACCACGCAAAAACCGAGAAAATAGTGATGCGCTGGACGGCCCGGACTTTGATGCCGCAAGCGCCCGGCTTCCGCACGATCTGAGAGGAATTTTGCCATCTGCCAGAACAGCCAGCCACTCACGCCACCCAGTATCCCCCAGAAAGCCGTGCCAAGTGTCCACTTGAAGGAAGGATTTTGGGAGGGGTCAAACGAAGAAAAAACAACGCCCATGAAAGCGAAGCCGATACAGGTTCCAATGCTGGCGATGAGGAAAAAATCGCGTTCGTTCTTACGATGACCGCTGTCCATTCATTCAAGGTATCAGATTGTCCTGATTGGGAAAGCCCTTGACCCGCACAGGCCCTCAAAAAACCGAATATTGTTCTTCAACGAATCCCTGAGCCGGAAAATATCCGGTCACAACAAAGATTCCGCGGTTTGGGGAAATCTTTCCTGCCAAAAGGATAACAGATCGCAATACGCGTTAAAAAAGGTTAATTTTTTGCATGGACCATTTAAACCAAACCAATGAGGAGGCGATCCAAGGATTGATCGAAGTTCAAACCAGCCTGGCTCATCTCGAAAAACTGGTGGAGGACCTGAACCAGGTTGTCATGGAACAAGGAAAGAGAATCAAAACCCTTGAAATAACCCAGAGACGTCTGGTCAGCACCATCGAAGAAATCCGGGGCCGCGAAATCCGTCAGACCGACTCGAAGCCACCCCATTACCTAGCATGATCTGCTAGAAAAAATGGGGCCGACCGATCCAATGCTTTCTTAAGTGAGTTTGAAAATCTGCCGATGACTGGTCCGAAACAGGGTGTTATAAATGCAAGGCTTATCTGTTTATGGCCGCTAAATTTTTCTGATGCGATGAAGAAGATATTGATTATTGAGGATGACCTTGCTCTTCGAGTTTTGATGAAAGACACATTGGAACTCCATGGTTACGATATTCTGGAGGCCGAGAACGGTCTGATCGGAGTCGATCACGCCAGGAAATCCTTGCCCGACCTGATCATCAGCGACATCTATATGGCGGAGGGGGACGGTTACGCCGCCCTCAAGGCCGTGCGGGCGGAAGCGTCCACCGCATCCATCCCCTTCATTCTCACGACCGGGCAGACCGATCACCAGTCATTGCGCCGGAGCATGAACGAAGGCGCGGATGATTACCTTCCAAAACCTTTCACCTGCGACGAACTAGTCCGCGCGGTCAATGCCAGATTAAAAAAGCAGGACATTGTCCAGCAACAGGCCGAACGCAGCCTGCATGATCTGAAAAACCGACTCAGCCTGATGCTTCCCCATGAGTTGAACACACCGCTTTCAGGGATTTTGTCGATCTCCGAAATACTTACGTCCGACGCAGCGAGCTTTCAGCCGGCGGAAATCGCTGAGATGGCCAGGGGCATCCGGACCTCGGCGGAAAGGTTGAGGAGATTGATCCAAAACTTTCTGCTCTATTCCCGCATCGAGATTCTCAGTGCCAGCGAGGAGGAAATCCGGACATCCTACACCCAGGAGAGCACCGGGGTCACTGACATCCTGAACAACGAGGTGTGGAACCGCGCCCATCGGGCCGAACGACCCCTTGACGCCAGTTTAAAACTGGACGAGGCGGAGTTGCCCATCTCTGGTGAATTTTTTCAGAAAATTGTTTCCGAACTGCTGGACAATTCGTTCAAGTTTTCGGAGCCGGGGACTATGGTGAAAGTGACCTGTTCATCCACTGAATCCCATTATGCCGTTCATTTTTCTGATGTCGGCCGAGGCATGACCCCCGAGCAGATCAAAACCATCGGGGCTTATGTGCAGTTCGACCGAAAGTTTTACGAACAACAGGGTGCCGGACTCGGACTTTTCATCGCCAGAAGACTGACCGAGCTTCATCGCGGCTCCTTGAAGATTGAAAGTGAACCGCGCAAGGGAACCTGCGTCACCATCGAATTCCCCCGACTCGACGCCGTCCTCTGAGGACTTGAAGTTTTCAATCAGTTCCAAAGGTGTTGCCATCCATTGCTCATTGCGTCAAGCCGAACGATGCAGTTGAGAAAATGTCAGCGGCGAAACGATAGTGGGGGAAAACCGACGGTCTGAAATTGGGTTTTCTTCAAGGGTTCAACGAACACTCTTCTTCCTTCTTCCCGGGTCTTACGTTCCATTGCAAGTAGATCGGCGACATCTCGGGGGCCAAGGAGGCATGTTCTATGCCGAAAATCCACGTATTTTCAAACCGCCAGGAATCCACCGTTTTCACGCCGCCGTCCACAGAAAACCATTGCCCTCACCCTAACCCTCTCCCCCGGGGCCCCCGGGGAGAGGGAATGATTCTACTCCGCGTTGGATTTGCAACTGGGCGGTGCGTTATGCTGAATTGGAATTCATTTGAAATGAGACCAAAATTCGCGCCTCGTGTGTGAACCTCGGGGTTCCACATTACTTTGCTTGCGTAATTAATTAAGCCGACCGGCTTCGGAAATACTTGGTCCGTTTTGGACTCGACTGGCAAGGCATCAAACAGGCGGCGCCTGTCGATCACAGCTCGTAGATCACGGAGGCAAACTGCCCGGACTTTTCCTCCGACCACTTCATTCCTTCGGTTTTCCATCCTGTCAAAAATTCGGGTGCTTCTGCGAGAACCTCAGGAACTAGTTTTCCATCAGAAAATCTGCGTTCATCTGCGCCCATCTGCGGATCTAATGCCCCTCCGGCTCCGGTTCGGCGAGATTCGCCTGCATCGGCCATTTGGTTGACTGTTCGATCAGTCGCAGCGGGCGGCAACTTTGCAACTGTGAGAAGTTTCCGACGTTCAGGTTTTGCACTGCCGCGGTTCACAGAACCGCGAACTGTCAACCCGCCAGGTTCAAGAGCCGCGCCACACGTTCCACAACAATATCCACGGGCGAAAGCCTTCCCGTTCCTTCGTAACCGCACGACAAAAGGCCGTCGTCGGGCCCGATGAATTCAACCCCACGTTCCAGAAGACGCCGCACGTTTTCCTGGGTGGCCGGGTGCTGCCACATCTTTCCATTCATGGCCGGAGCGATCACTATTTTGGCCAGGGGATTCAGCGCCAGATGAATACAGGAGAGCGCGTCATCGGCGATGCCGAGCGAGGCCTTGGTCAGGAAATTGGCCGTGGCCGGCGCCACCAGCAACAGATCAGCCAGATCAGCCAGCTCGATATGAGCCGGTTTCCATCCCTCCTCCTCCGCGTAGAGATCGGTGATCACCGGATTGCGCGAGAGGGTTTTAAATGGAAGTGGCGTGATAAAATTTTGAGCGTCGGCTGTCATCACCACGTGAACATCCGCTCCGCGTTTGGTGAGCAGACTGGCAATATCCGCAGCTTTATGGGCCGCAATCGAGCCTGTGACTCCGAGCACGATGAAAGGTGGACGCGGGTTCATGGATGGCATTTTTAAAATGGCGGGGGAGCGACCCGGAACTGCCGCATCCGTTCCGCTTCCAGGATCGATTGCATGCGACGGAGGTCTTCCGATATCGAGGTGCTGAGGATCAGGTAGTCAAAATTCTTCCATTGCAAAATTTCCTGCCGAGCCGCCGCCAGCCGCTTTAGCATCACGCCGGGAGTGTCAGTCCCTCGTTTTTTCAGCCTCTCTTCAAGAATCAAAAGCGAAGCGGGGGTGAGAAAAACAGAAACCAATGCCCGTTTTAACTCGGTCTCGCGTTCGGCCTGCTCACGGATGTGGGCAGCGCCCTGGACATCAATGTTCAAAAGCACGTCCCGGCCAGAACGCAATTTTGTCAGGACCTCGGTTTTCAACGTTCCATAGCTATTGCCATGAACCGTGGCATGTTCCAGAAAATGCCCGGCCTGCACCCGCTTCAAAAACGAATCGGGCTCCAGGAAATAATAGTCGATCCCGTCTTTTTCTCCCGCCCTCGCCCCCCGTGTGGTGCAGGTGACCGCCCGAACCACGTTGTCGTCCGAGAGCAAGAGTTGTTCGCACAAGGTGGTTTTTCCGCCGCCCGACGGCGCGGAGATGATGATCAGAAGAGGTTGGAGTGTTTCACTGCGCATAGGAGACGCCTTATTCGACGTTTTGCACCTGCTCACGAAATCGTTCCAGCTCGGTTTTTAAAACCACGACCTCCCTGGAAATATCCCCGTGATTTGCCTTCGAGCCGATGGTGTTGATTTCGCGGTTCATTTCCTGGGATAGAAAATCGAGCATCCGTCCCACTGGTTCCCCAGATTTTATAAACTCATCAAATTGTCCGAAATGGCTTTCAAGCCGGGTTAACTCCTCGGAGATATCAGCACGATCGGCAAAATAAACAATCTCTTTGGTCAGCCTTTCATCATCCGCAGGTTGAAGATTCACACCGGCATCGCGGAGGCGGATTTTCAATTGTTCTCGGAAATGTTCCACTACCAGCGGGGCCAGCTTTTTGATTTTTTGCACCGAGCGCCGCACCACCTTTATGCGGAGCTGCAGGTCCTTCCTTAAATGCGCACCCTCCCGCACACGCATTACGATCAAAGCGCCGAGGGCTTGTTGCAGGGCTTTCTCAACCGGAGGCCAGAAGGTTTCCGCATCGGTGATCTCAGTGCCCGTTTCCAGCACTCCTGGGGTTCTGATCAGAAGTTCAAGCGTCACAGGCGACTGGAGATTGAGTTCCGATCCCAGTTTCTGAAACTCCCGGGCGAAAAGTCGCGCCAGCTCCAGATTGACCTTCACATGTTTCTTCAGTGCGGATTCCCCGATGTGAATCGAGACGCGCACCGTAACGCGGCCCCGGGCGACCGACTTGTTGATCGAATCCCGGAGTTTGGCCTCCAAAGCCTCCAGATCTCTCGGCAGGGTGACGGCAATCTCCGTCTGTTTACGGTTCACCGAACTCATTTCAACCGTCACCTTGTACCCCGCCTGAGAAGATTCGCCACGGCCATAGCCGGTCATTGATTTCATGGAGCCGTTATAAGACTGAAGATTTTCCCACAAGCCAACCCATAAATTTCACAGGGCCGACGCGGTAAATAATTGACTGGCCAACGCAGTCCGGGTCGGATTCCATGCATTCCAATAGAATGCGACCAAAAGATATTCAGCAGATTGGTGAAGAGCTTGCGATCCGGTGGACGGATGGAACCGAGAGTTTTATCGCGCTGGAAAAACTGCGCCGCCATTGCCCTTGCGCCGGGTGCCAGGGTGAAGGAGACATCATGGGGAACCTTCATAAATCTGCCTCCAAACCTTTAAACCCCGCTTCTTTCAAGCTGGTGCGGATCAACCCTGTGGGCGGGTATGCGATCCAACCGACATGGGCCGATCAGCATGCCACCGGCATTTATTCCTACGAATACATCCGCAATCTTGCGGACAAACCCGGTTGATTCACCTCTGCCCCGGCTTCACAAGATTCCGTTCGCATCGCCCAAAACGCTCCAGATAGGCCGCGTTCAATTCCTGTCCGAGGCTGATCCAGGAGAACCGGGCATGGGCGGTCTCTGTTCCGTTCCGTTCCAGCTCTGACCGCAGATTTTCATCTCGCAGGGCACGAGCTGTTTCCGCCGCGAAACTCTCAACACTGTCGGCCAGCAGGACATCGCGGTTGTTACACAGATCCAGACCCTGCGCTCCAATCGTGGTCGATATCACCGGCGTTCCCATCGCCAGCGATTCCACAATTTTCAAACGTGTCCCTCCCCCGATCCTTAAAGGCACGATCTGCAGCCACGCCCGTCGATAATAAGGCCTCACATCCGGGACCCCACCGGTCACCCGGACCCCGCCCAGCAACCCGTGTTTCCGCACTGTTTCCACCGGATTTTTTCCCACGATCAACACTTCCAGTTCGGGAACAAGATCCTTGAGCCGCAGATGTATTTCGGAAAAATACCAGTTCAAGGCGTCAATATTGGGATTATAATCCATGGCCCCGCAAAAAAGGATGCACGGTTTCTCCGCCCGCTGATCCGGGGCACTCTGGGGGTTGAAAAAATCGAGGTCCACACCGTTAACCAGAACCTTCACCACCGCCTTGTTGCTGATATGACGTTTGATGAAAAGATCATCGTCCGGACCGCAGACAATCTGCATCGCGGTTCGGGCCGCCACTTTTCGTTCATAAAGCAGCATCTTCAGATAACCTTCGCCTCGAAGTATTTTATCCTTCAGACCAAACTTCAGGTGCCGGCCTTCCATCAATTGGTATTGAAGGTCCACCCGGCTTCGATCCACCACCACGGGCAGATCGAGGTGATGTCCGAGAAAATATTGAACCAGCACAATGTCGCAGATGTGAACCGCGTCATGCTTACCGGCTTCCACCATCAACCTGATTTTTTCCGGAAGACCAGGAATGGTCCAGTGGGCCACGCTGGCCGGCAGCGGATTGAACAGTCTTCCCGGGAAAAGTTTCTGCCACGCCGGATGATCAAATGAGAAAAAATCGACTCGCCGGCAAAACGACCTAAAAATGTCCAGATGTTCCGTTCCCTCTCCATTCTGGGTTAGAGCCAGGAAATCAACCTCATGAACCGCAGCCAGCTCCTGCAATAGGTGAAACGTCCGGTGATGCGTGCCACGGTCCAGTGGAAACGGAATGTAAGGATAAAAAACGAGTATTCTCATATCTCCCGCTGCACGTTCAATTTTTCAGTTAAACCTTTGCCAGAGCTGTTCATACGCCCTGACCCAATCCACGAAGTCGGATTTCGATGTACGAAGTTCCGACTGCAACTTTGCTCCGAGCCTGCCGTCAGTCTCCAAGCCCGGCGCCCAAAGAAGGAGAACCAGGCTGTTAAAAAGCCTTTCCCGTGGATAACGTCCGCTTGCTTTTAGAAAAAGGGACGCCGGACCAAACGTTCTGGCATTGACGAGCCTGTTTTTCGTGCCGGACGTTTCCGGACATTTGTTGACCGTGGAAAAAACATAATCCTCGGGGCTGGAAAAAGTCCGGCTCAACCGACGGGACTCCAGCCACAACCAGAGGCACAGCCCCAGATCAACAAGCTCGGCCTGCTTCTCGCGAAAAACAGCAACTGGCAGGTCTTTCTTCCCAGGATGAAGTTTAAATTCCACACCACTTTGATGGCTGGCCTGCACCTTCAACAGCCAGGGTGGCCTCTCTTTGGGGGAAAAACTGAGCAGGCGACGGTGGCGCTCGCGGCAGTCCCAGTGATACAGACCATGAGCTGCGAGCAAAACATCACCAAAAGCCATTTCGGCCTTGGCATGGTTTCTCCCGACAAAATCGGATTCCTCCGCACCGAAATTCGGACGCCGCAACCGCTCCTCCGAAAAGAGCAGTCCGGTGCAACGGTTCATCAAAAGCCGGGTCGCCTCGTATCGCGGGATTTTTTCAGGATCCCTCAGGTGATCACATTGTTGAAAGATCGATGGCGCGCCCCAGAGCAATCGGTGTCCCATGATCAAATCATAAAAAAACATTGTGACCGGTCCGGAACACAATTCCGCGACCGTGATGATCTTGAACTCGACCTCCAACCCCGCTCCGGGCGAAAGTTTTTCGCCAATCTCATGCAGTCGCTTGCGAAATTTGCGTTCGTTCAACAGGCGACTGCCGCGTAAACAAACATAAAACTCCATGTCGTTGTACGGTTCATCGCCCGAGCTTGTCCTGAGCACCCCGCCTTGACCTCGCCCGTAACCTCCGCCCAAAAGAAGCGCTTCCAGCTTTCCATCAGAAACTGTTGCCCGGACCAATTTTAACACATCATCGCAAACTGCTTTCAATCGGGCTTCGAGCTTTTCACTCCCGTCTATGGTGAACCGCTCATTCATGCCGGGAGCGGCTCCGGCGAAACGTGTTCCCGATGAACGGTTTTTCCCAGAAATTTTTCGATCTGATCGACAATCACCGGCTCGGAAACTCTTTCACGGACATCCGCCTGACCGCAGGCGGCCATCCTGACCCGGAATTCCGGATTCCGATCCAGTTCCCGCACCGCCCGTGCCAGCTCTACGGGACGACCCGCGTCGAAGGTCAGGGCATTTTCGCCCTGCCGGAAAAGTTCTCCGCTGCCGCCGGTCAGGGTGGCGATCACCGGAAGGCCTGAAGCCATCGCCTCCAGCGGAGTGATCGCGAACGGTTCGGGCCATTCGGAGGTAAAAAGCAGCGCGTCGTGTTCAGCGTAGATGCCCGGCATATTCGCAGAATCAGCAGCCCCGTAAAAAACCACCGAAAGTTTCTTTTCATCCACCACCTCCTTCAACTCTCGTTCATACCACTCATCGCCATGACCGTAGATGGAAAGTGTCCCCGGAAAATCATTCTTCAAAATCTCCATCGCCAGGACCGCGGTCATCACCCCCTTGTCGGGTGTGAGCCGGCCCACATAGAGGAGCTTGCGGAGCGGAACAGAAGCCGCTTTGGGAGATCCCGTGAATCGTCCGGTGTGCACCGAACAATGAATGATGGCCCCATGCCGGACCGGAAATCCCGCGGCCACGGTCAGATCTCTCAACGCTTTGCTGCAAAAATGAATATGTTCAAAAGGATAAGTACTCAGTGGCTCAGTGGGGGCCAGGCGGTCGATCTTTTTCCTGTAACCACTCAGGGTCCAGACCCAGCGCATAAACCGGTTTATTAGTTTCGGATCATCCCGGTTCCACCAGTTGAGCCAGACATCCGCGTTTTCGCTCCGCGCGATCCAGTGATCACACATGCAAATGGCCGTTGGAACATCCCGGCGTTGAAGGGTGTGTAGAATCGATTTTGAAAGGCCGCTGAGATTCCAGACATAAACGACGTCCGGCACAAACGCATCCAGAAGCGAGGTCAGAACTTGGTTGTTTTCCAGCTCCAATTCAGCCAGCTCATGAATCGGGAGCCAGGGATGGCCCAGCAACCCGTGAATTTTCAATCTCCGCGAGACATCCTGCTCCCTCGGCGGCCGGCTGTCCGCCTTGTAGGTGGAGGTCAGCACATGGACTTGGTGACCCCGGTCGCGCAAGGCTTGCACGCTTGTTCTGCAAAAAAGTTCATACCCCCCGACGTATAGAGGAGGATACAGATTGCTCATCACAAGGATTTTCATGATTATTACTCCTGTAATCTTTCCATCCGCTCCTGAAACCGGACAGCCTGCCGTTTCGCTGGGCCCAGCGGATTTTTGCCGCGTGAAAAATTTCCCCGTTTCTTTTCTGCCTGGCGCAAAAGCGCAGGTCGTGACGGAAGTCGCTGGCCCACCCTAAAAGAACCGTCCGCCACCAGTTAAAAAACCCGGGGGACGTGTTCCATGAGGCCGCGAGAGCCCGGGCGTCGCCAAAACTTCTCTTGTAAGCCTGCGGGGCGGTGTAGTTGTGGGAATGCATGACCACCGATCTGGGGCAATAGACTACCCTGTAGCCCTGCCCGCGCGCCCAGCGTGTGTATTCATCATCCTCGGCGTATTGCAGCTTTTCTTCAAAGCCGCGCAGGCTCCAGATGTCCTTGCGCAACCCGCTGCTGACCATGCTGAAAAAATGATCCCACCGGGCGCTTTCGCGGTTCTCCCCGAAACAACGTTCGTAATCGCAGGCAAAAACCGCCTGGCAATCCGGGCGCGGAATCTGCCGGCCAAAAACCGCAGCCGTCCGCGGATCCATCAACGGCCTGACCAGACCTTCCAGCCAGTCATTTCCCTGGGGTGTGGCATCTGCGTTGAGGAAGATTCCAAACTCCGACCGGGCCACCTTCATGCCCCAGTTCATCACTCTGCTGGGATTGTATTCCGGAGGGGTGATCTGCTTGAACTGCGCCGGGTGGGCTTGTTGAATCATCTCAACGGATCCGTCGGTGGATCCGGAGTCGATGACCACAAGCTCCCAGTTGCGGTAATTCTGGCCCTGCAAAGCTGCGAGTGTTTCGTGCAAAGCCCAGCCCTCGTTGTAAGAGCGCAAAATAATGGTGACCAGGGGCTGGTTCATATGGCGGTGCGAAAGCGCAGAAACATTTGTTCAAATTTCAGAAGCAATTTTGCTTTCTCCTCGACGCTCAGCGCCTTTTGCCAGATGCCCCAGAAGCCGAAACAGCCGGCCACCAAACACTCCAGGAACATCATCGCCGGATGGTTGCGAAACGCATGCCAGGGGATGATGCGTCCGATAACAAGCAGCACCAGGAGCGGCAGGCAGGAAACCCAGATCGGGACCAGGGTTTTTCTGATCAAGGACCATCCGCTCAATTCCACTTCGCGGGCCGCCCAGGGCCAGATATAGACCCAGCCGAAAAACGTGGTGGCGATCAGCGATCCGATGGCGACGCACAAGACATTCTTGAAGATCAGGACGAGGCCGACGCTCAACGCCAGGTTCAGAACCGCTTCCCCGAGCCCGAGCCACATGAGCTTCTTCTCATGTCCGCACATCATAAAAACCCTCTTTTGCACGCTCTGGGTTATCACCGTCATGTATTGCCACAGGAGCAGGACCTGTCCCACGTAGTAAGTTTCCGGACCGGCCCCCTTGCCACCGGTCAGCAGCTGGATCAAGCCTTCCATGTAAAACGCGCAGATAAGATAGGCTGGCGTGGCGATCATGACGCTGAAGCGGGTTCCATCGGTGAGGATTTTTTGTAGAAAAAATTTGTCACCCTTGGCATGGAGATGAGCTGCGGCCGGGGAAAAAGTGTCGGGCAGTTGGGTGGTGAAAGCCCCGAACATCTCGCCTATCTTCGAGCCCGCCTGGTAGATGGCCACCGCCGCCACAGCCAGGGTGGTGCTGATGACCAGCTGATCGGTCTTGCCGAGGATCATGTTGCTGACGGTGGCAATGTAGGCGTAAAGGGAAAAACTGAGGGTGGAACGGACCATGTCGGAGGAAAAAAAACGTGGTGAGATCTTGACCTTTGGCAGTGCACCGATCGAAAAAAATCCGCACAGCAGGCTGGGCAGGATCGCGCTGACCAGGGCGATGATGACCAGAACCTTGAGTCCCATTTGATATTTCAACGCCAGCGCGGTGGCTATGGCGTTGCCGACCACCGAGACGCCAAAGATGAGGTTAACGAAGGCGATGCGCTGTTGTCCCATCAAGATTTCCGGAAAAATTCCCAAGGGAAAGGAAAACGCCATGCCACACAAAAACCAGACCAGGATCTGACGGAACGGCTCCTTGTTCGGGCCGGAAATCTGAAACATTCCGATCAGTTGATGCGAGAACAAAAGGACTGCGATCACGATTCCGATGGCAATCAGCACGTAGAGATAAAAAATAGTGCTGAGCACCCGGCTTAGCTCATCCCAGCGCCCGTGAACAGACAGTTCGGCCACGCGTTTAGAGGCGGTGAAACCAAATCCAAAGTCCAGGAGGATGCCGTAGCCAAAAAGGCTCCAGATCAGCGACCAGAAACCGAACTCCTCCGCAGCCAGTCCTTGAAAAAGCAGCCGGAACATCAAAAGCCCGACCCCCATTCGAAGGACGATCCAGAGATAATTCGAGACGGTGTTTTTCCAGATGTTGCTTGTTACTTCCTCACGCTCCATAGGGGGAAATTACTTTCGCCCGGCCCGGGCCAGGTCTTCCTGCATTTGTTTGGCCAGCAATCCCACGTTTGGTTCCATCAGGATGCTGTCGTGATCTCCCAGCACCACGTGCCGTTGAATCTGTGACGCCAGACCCTTCCAACCGTAGTAAGGATCGTAAATGACCGCTGGATCGGACTGCGCGGCGTTGTAGAGGGTGATCTGACCTTGAAATCTCCGGGAACAATATCCCTTCAATGCATTGAGATTGGTGTGATAAACGTGCTCCAGCTGGTCAAGCCATAGGTTTCGCTCCTGCACCGCCTGATGATCCGGCGCTTCATCCAGGTCCGCCCTCTTGAACCGCATCTCGTTGGCTTGGCGCAGGCTCTTGTAATATTTTGTCTTCTCGCTCAAATACCTGCGCCATTGCCCGGGTCGCATGAGCAGGAGGCACGAAAACCGTCTTAAATAGTAAGGATAATAATTCTTGCCGGGTTCCGGCGCGGGCGTTTCGATCAAACCGAGATAAGCCACCTTCTGTCCTTGAGCTTGAAGTATGCGGGCCATTTCCACCGCCAAAATGCCGCCATAACACCAGCCGGCCAGGTGATACGGGCCTTCCTTCTGATGTTCCCGCAGCAGGTTCACATAATATCCCGCCATTTCTTCGATCCGGGTGTGAGACAACTCCTTTTGTTTGAGCCCAAGCGATTGAAATCCGTAACAAGGCTGTTCGGTCCCAAGATGAAATATCAGGTTCCCGTATCCGATCACATCACCGGGCGTTGTATGCACCATATAAAGAGTGGGCCGGACACCTTCCTTCTGCAACGGCACCAGGGCACTCCAGGCCGCCTCGTCTCCCTGCGAAATCACGCGCGCGAGGCCCTCTATGGTTGACGCCTGGTACAATATGGAAAGAGCAAGCTTCTTACCGGTCTCCCGTTCGACTTCTAGAATCAGCTTGAGCGCCTGGAGCGAGTCGCCGCCCAGCTCGAAAAAACTCTGAGTGGTGCTGATCGGGCGCCGGTTCAAAAACCGCTCAAACACCAGCCTGATCTGCATCTCCAGAGGGGTTTGGGGTTGTTTGAAATCCTCATCGTGTCCGAACTCCACCTGCTGCGGAGGTTCGGGCAGAGCCTTGCGGTCGACTTTTCCATTGGGAGTCAGCGGGAGCGAACTCAACGACACAAATGTCGAGGGAACCGCATAGGCAGGCACCAGTTCTTTGAGAAAACTCCGCAGCTCCGTGGCACCCGCATGCTCTCCGTCTTTTGGCACGATGTAAGCCACGAGCTGTTTGTCGCCCGAAGGGCGGTCACGGGCCACCACCACCGTTTCAGCCACCTTCGGATGTTTGCTCAAGACTGTTTCCAGCTCCCCGAGTTCAATCCTGAATCCGTTGATTTTCACCTGATGATCCAGGCGGCCCAGGAACTCAATATTGCCGTCCGGAAGATACCGCGCCAGATCTCCGGCCTTGTAAATCCGGGTTCCCGGAGTACCTGACAGCGGGTTGGGAATGAACTTCTCCGCGCTCAAATCCGGCCGGTTCAGGTAACCCTGCGCCAGGCAGGCTCCGCCGATGAAAAGCTCTCCCGGCACTCCGTTCGGGACCGGTTGAAGGTCCGTATCGAGGAGGTAGATCTGGCAGTTGGCGATCGGTTTTCCGATGGTGGGCAAAGCGGGCCATGTTTCCGGAGGACCTTGCAGACGATGCGCTGTGACCACATGGCTTTCGGACGGGCCGTATTGGTTTTCCAGGGTGCATCCGGGAAGATGCTGAAAAAAGCGAAGGATCTGCGGTGTGATCTGCAATTGTTCACCGGCCGTGATCACTTCCTTCAAATCTTCAGGCCAGCATTGCGCCCGGTCCGACGCATCAGCCAAATGTTTTAAAGCCACAAACGGAAGGAACAAACGGTTCACCCGCTGCCGCCCCAGAAAACTCACCAACTCATTGGAATCACGCCGCGTTTCTTCATCGATCAGAATCAAGGTGCCGCCGGAAGCAAGGGTTGATAAAATCTCTTGAAATGAAACGTCAAAATTCAATGAGGCAAATTGCAGCGTGCGCGCTCTGGCGGAATAACTCCAGTTCTCCAGCTGCCAGTGCAACAAGTTGATCAAGGGTTCCTGTCGCATCGCGACCCCCTTCGGTTTCCCTGTCGAGCCAGAGGTGTAAATCAAATAGGCCAGATGATCGGGGAGCGCCCTTGTTCCAGTATTCCCCTCCATTCCATGCGCCCGGATTTCATCCCATTCCCGGTCCAGGCAAAGCAGCCGGGCGTTTTTTTCAGGAAGTGTTGAAACCAGTTTTTCCTGGGTCAAAAGTATGGGAGCCTGCGTGTCTTCCAACATGAAGGAAAGCCGTTCCTTGGGATACGCAGGGTCAAAGGGCACATACGCGCCGCCGGCCTTCAAAACAGCCAGGACAGCCACCACGAGATCCACACAACGTTCCAGGCAGACGCCCACCACCACATCCGGCCCGACTCCGTTGCGGATCAAAAAATGAGCCAGCACGTTGGCCCGCTCGTTGAGCCACCGGTAGGTGACCTCTCGGTTTTCATGGGCAGAGACTACAGCCGTCAAATCCGCGCAAGCGGCCGCCTGGGTTTCGAACATCCGATGCAAACCGTCGCAGTGAGGGTATTTTCGCGAGGTGTTGTTCAGGTCGAAAAGCAGCCTGTTCCTCTCCTGATCCCCGGTCAAATCCCGGCATGGAATAACAGTGTCCGTTTCCGAGGCCATGGGTGGCGGCAGTTTCGTTTTGGATTCAAGCACTGCGGACATAAGCGCGTCTCGTTTATTCAAAAACACAGGGTCATTTGCGAAGAAAGGCGAAGGTGTCGCCCTCTTCCCGGGCCACCCGGAAGCCTCTGGATAAAATCTTGGAAATGATGTCGTAGGTGGTTTCGTGACCCAGAACCGCCGGATGAATTTCGATGATCAATTTGGTGATGTTCTCCGGCAGCCGACTGAAATCGATGCATGATTCCGCCCCTTCGATGTCAATGATCAACACGTTTGTCCCAGGACCCGCCTTTTCCAGTAGCGATTCCATGCTCACGGAGCTGACCTCAATGCTGTTCACCCGGTTTTTTGGCGCTCCTTCGGTGACGAAATTCTCCCAGAAATCACCGCCCACGTTCAGTTGCACCTTGCCGTCGGTCCTGGCCAGCGCCAGGTTCCATACATTGGGCGTCAGGTTGTTCAACTCGTAATTCTTTTTGAGGATTTCAACCGTGAGCGGATTCGCCTCGACGGTGATGTATTTTTTGATTCCTAGGAGTTTCTGGCAAAACAGGCCGATGAACCCGATGGCCCCTCCGATTTCCAGCACGCTGTCGTCAGGCTTCAGAAAATCCTGGCACATCTGCTTTTCGTGATCCTCATAACCGACGTTCAAGATCCTGTTTCGGACTTTCAGGGAGAGGTGTGAAAGATCGAGTCGGACACCGGCGTGCGTGGTGCTGGTGATTTTTGGCAGGACATATTTGAAGTAATATTTAATCCAAAAATCCTGGTACCACCGGTAGATCGGTTGTGAAACGGGAAAACTCAGTTTTGTCATAACGTCTTCAGGCTGCGGCCGGCGTCGTCGCCGAAGTTTGATTACATATGTGCGCGTAGTCCGCGTCCCGCACCATGAGATTGAAGATGTCCGGGATGTCACGGATCTCCGCCGGAATCGCGGCCTGGTTGGTGAAAAGTGCGGCGTAACTGTGTTTGTCCTGCGGGTGATAGCCATGCATGGCGCGGATCGGACGTTCTCCCATGTGGCTTGGAACAATCAAAACCCCCTCCTTCACCAGGAAAATAAGCTCGCCAAAATAGCGGTCGGGAAAAAGGGTCTTCAGCCCGGCGAGTTCTTGTTCCGGCATGATTCTGCCTTCGGAAACATTCTGCAAAGCTGCGGTGATTTGATCCCTCGCCCCGGAATGAAAAAACCAGAAGCGAGCCATGGTCGAGTCATAAACTACGGCATAATCTTTCTCCATCTTCAACGGAAGCGCCTCGATCTTCGATTTCAGGTCTAGATGCACGTCACAGTTGGCCATGCCATGATCGCTGAAAACATAGAGCCGGACCTCATCGTAATGCGCCCGGGCTGCGGCAAGGACCTTTTCAATCCATCCTTCGTAAAGTCGGAGGCGCTGCGGCACCAACGGCGAATCATTGCCAACCCGGTGCAGCAAACCGTCCAAACCAGGCCAGTAGGAAAAGCTGAAGTCAATCTCCTCTCCTTTGATCGCCGTCAGAAGGTTCTCTAGGTTCTGCTCTTCAGTCAGTGCAGGGTCCGAGACGAAATAAGGAACTCCGCCCTCCTCCAGGTGATCAAAAATATTACCGCCACGGTTCATGCCGCAGGGCTGCAACGGGCTTTTTTTCTCCGTGAAATCGTAAAGGGTGATGTGTTTGAACGGGATGTTGTAGAGGTCAAAATACCCTTCGAATTTTAAGTGACGCCGGACCAGACGGGTTAGCAGCCGCCTCACTATGCGGCGACCGGTCAATGCTTGTGGCAGCCAGCGCAGCGGTTTCAGCCAGCGGAAGGGCGATTTTTTCGGATCATAAACAAAATAACACCAGTTCCGGTGCTCGACCGGCCAGCGGCCCGAGAGAATGGAGGGAACACAGGTGGAGCTATATCCGAACACGGAGCCAAGCCGTCTCCTGTTCGGGGCTGTTTCAGACAAGAAGGGGTCGTTCTTGACGATTTCCCAGCCGCAGGCATCGACCATAATAAACAACGGAAGGACACTTTTCATGTTTCATCGCCCAAAAAAATTACCCAGATTTCCTTCATGGTGTCTTCTGTGCCCTAGGCGCATTTTTTATCGGGCGCCAGCCGTTTGATTTCCGAGACAAGGTGTGTGGGGCTGAATGGCCTGGTGAGCACCACTTCGGAATCCGTCCCGGGCGGATGCTGCATCAAGGTGGGTGGAACATCTGTCATGCGGATCACAGGGATCGGCTGCCCGTTTTCGTTCAATTTGAACCCCTCCCCGCTCGCGCCCTTCGAATCATCCATCACAACTAGGTGGGGGATCTCGTTCCCGACTTTTTCCATGGCCTCCTTGCCGTTCCGAGCCCGAATCAATTCGTAGCCAGCCTTCTCCAGATGATGCTGGATCAGACGGACCATGAACGGCTTGTCGTCGATCACTAAAATTTTTTGCGCCATAAATCCTCCTACGTTGTCTCTTCCGCCAAAACCAGGAAGGTCTGGTCGTCATACAGGGCTGCGGGTTGCTGAAATTTATGCAGGTCCTCCACCAGCCGGTTTTTAATCTCGCTGGCGCTGTCACTTTCCCGGATCGCCATCCGGAATGCCTCGATCCATCGTTCCTGACCGAAAAACTTGCCAGCCATGTTCTGAGCATCGGTCACTCCGTCAGTGTAAAGCAAAAGCCGGTCTTTTTTCTTCAACGGCAGTGTTTCACTGCTAAAACTTGCATCCTTCAAAATACCAAGCGGCATGCCGTCTGGGGAGATGAGCCGGACATCCTCGGACAACGGAGACATCAGGAGAAACGGACAATGCCCCGCCCCCGCAGCAACGATCTGGCGGGCCTGGAAATCGACATAAACAATCTGGGCGGTGATGAACATCTCCACGTCCGAAAGCTCTTCAAACAGCAGCGAGTTCACATGGGCAAGCAAGGCGGCCGGCTGCGAGATCAGGTTTGGCACCGCACGCAGCAGGCTGCGCAGGATGGCCGCAAACATGGCAGCCGGTATTCCCTTACCCATCACATCCGCGATCACGAGGAGGACCGACTTGTCGTCGATCTGAACCACGTCATAAAAATCCCCCCCAACCTGGCGCGCGCTTTCGCAATGCCCCGAGAGACCGAATCCGGGAAGCTGCGGAAGCACCTTGGGGAGCAGGGCGCGCTGGATGTTTTGCGCGATCTGCAGTTCATGAGAAACAAGCCGGTTGTGAATCTGCTGCTCGCGGAGACGGGTGTTGACGGTTTGAATCGCGAGGAAATCCCCGAAGGTATGGACCACGTTGGCCTGCGCTGCGGTGAGCCTGGCCTTGTCCTCGCTTTTTCCCACCGCCAGCGTTCCGATCAGACTCTCACCAAAATAGAGCGGATGAATCATACCCTTGCAACCCGGGTGTGTCCGGGTCAGTGGATCGGCCGGGTTCAGCGGATGTTCGGCGTCAAACCAGACATCGAGCTGCGTGGACGCCGCCCGGGCCTCGGCACTGCTGATTTCTGTCGAATCCTTGACCGGAAGTGTTGAGAGAAGCAGTTCATTGCGCGGTGCCCAAAGCGCGAGGGATTGCTCATCTTTTGGCACCAGCCGCAAAACAAACCAGTCCGAGTTGGTGATCTTCAAAAGGTCTTCGCACAACGCGTTGGAAAACTCCTTCAAATTGTCCGTTTTGCCCAGTTCGGTGCCGCATCGGAAGATGGCCGACAAACTTTCGTAACAAGACCCAAGCTCCTCCGCCATGTCAGTGATGATCTGCTCGCTTTCCACCAGTTTCCGCTGCAGATCGTTGTACCCTTCCAGGCTGACATTGCGGGTCGGAAAGCGGGACTCCACCCGCAGTCTTTCCATCACCATGGTGTTCACCCCGGCACCTCGGAGATAGGCGACCTTATCCATCAGGCTCTGCATGATGAAAACGCCGCGCCCGCTTTCTGATTCTTCCAGAGGCAGGTCCTTCTTGGGTGGGAGGGTGAAACCATCCGTGTGATCATGAATCCTCAGTTCAACCTTGAGCGAATCACAGACCACCTCCACCTGGATGGGAACTGCCTGTGAAGGACCCGTGACATAAAGCACCGCATTGTTGCAGGCTTCCACCAGCGACAATTCGCAGGCCATGAGTTCCTCCTCCTGCAATCCTTCATCGGAAAGAAATGCACGGATCTCTCGGGCCATCGGACGGACCTTGTCCAGATCGCATGGCAGCGAAAAGCTCCGGGATGTGAGGGATGGTTGTTTGAGCACCGAAGGCATGATTCCTATCGCTTGACGATTTCAAAAATTCGGTGCATGCGGGTCAGTTCCAAAATTTGCTGCACCGGCGGAGTGGGGTTGAGAAGCCGCACCAGCCCGTTCCGGCTGCATGCGGTCTTATGCAGCGAAATCAGGGCACCGAGTCCGCAGCTGTCCACGAACATGGTTTCCGACATGTCGATTTCAATCACCCTCTGGGCCTCGCTCAAAGTCGCCCTTACTTGGTCCCGGAAAGAGTTTGCGTTGGCTGCGGCGAGTTCCTTGATGCCGCTGATGTTTAAAGTTTCGCCGTTTCCTGATGCTTTCATATCGTTGATCAATTCAGAATTCGTTTCAGTGACTGGAACCGATGCCTCCCCTCGCGGGTCAACTCATTAAAGTTGAATTGGAAAAATGTGACAATCAGGGGGGGGCATCGATCTTTCAGCAGCTGAACTACCACAACCTCACTCAGCTTTTCCCTGAACTTAAAAAAACCGAACGAAACGTGACGAAATAACGGTGAATATTGGCTGTTTTGAACTCAAAAGGTGCGGCGGGATAACCCGGGATACGACCGCGTTCAGAAGATTTTGGAGACTATTCCTGACATCGCGGTCCGCCCCATATTGTAACATTTTTGTTTCAGCTCCAAGGTTTCTGCAATGGCCCTTCTTTCGCTGCCGCGCAAAAGTGCGCGGGTGAAGGCTTTCAGCAGGATCCTCAGATCCAGAAGCCAGTCGGCCCGCGCAGCGTAAAAACTGGCGTGCGCCTTTCCTTCATCCGAAAAATACTCAGAACATCCCACCGCATCGGAATGCGCAATCAATCCAGTCGGAACAGCCAGCCAGAGTCGTTCAAAATCGTTGTCAAGCCCTCCGGATTCAACCACGGTCAGAGGACGGTTTCCCACCCAGGCAAAATCGCCGCGGACCACATTCCAGAGCTGCGGCCAGCGCCTAGCCCATCCGGAAAGGTGGTTGAGTTCGTAATAAATGACGGCACCGCCTCCCGACGATGATTCCGCAGTCCGGTAAGGCCGGACCGCAAGGCGCGGTTCAAAGGCACGGGTTCCTTTCCACAGACACCGGGCTATGAAAGGCACGATCAGTGGGAAGGTCAAAAACAGGACGACTGCCGCCGCCGCCCTTCCAAACAGTGTGTTCGCAGGAATTTTTCTTCCGCAATGGCTCAGCGTGGACAGCAGGAAAGAATCACGGATCTTGATGAAGGACTGGAGCCGAAAATTGATCAATGTGTTTCCCAGGATCACCGAATCACCCAGGTATGTGCCCGCCCCGATGAAGGTGTGATGGCCGACAAGGCACCGGTTGATCTCCGCCCCGGTTTCGATCACAACATTGTTTTCGATGCACACATTAGGGCCGATCACAGCTTCGGGTCCGATATGCACATGGTCGCCTATCCAACAGGGGGCCGTGAGCTTTGCTGAGGGAGAAATCTGCGAATGCAACCCCGACCAGATGCCGGGGAAAATCTCCTTCAATCCAATCCTGGGACCAAGAATCGCCCGGTTTCTCCAGCTTTCAACAGCCTGAAACAACCCCGCGTAACTTTCGAAAAGCGGGAGATCATGTTGGTATGGCAGGGTGTCCAGCAGAAATACCTGTTCCATGGGCAAATTATACTTGGACCCCGCCGCAGGGATGGTCATCTCCACGGATTCGGGAATGACCTCAATCTCCATTCCCCATCGAGAACCGTCTCCCACCGAGGCGCGAACATCTTCGGGCCGGTCCGAGGCCAGCACCGCGAGTTTTTTGAACCCTTTTCTCCCCAGGGAATCGATCCAATGCTCGACCAAACTTTTCCCGTACACGACAAGGGTGACCAGAGGTCCGGTTTCAGCGAGATGAACCACTTCGGATCGTTCGGCCGGGCAGATGAGGAGCGCCTTCATAAGTTAGTATGCACCTTTGCTGAACACCACGGCGGGGACGGTCTTGAAAAGAATCTTTAAATCAAGCCATAAACTCTGGCTTTCAATGTACTGGACATCGAGTTTCACCTGTCCGGAAAAATCGATTTCGCTTCTTCCACCGATCTGCCAGAAACAGGTGATCCCCGGCATGACCTCAAGCCGGAGCCGGTCGGCCGGGGTGTAAAGCGCGACCTCACGCGGCACCGGCGGACGGGGCCCGACCAGCGACATGTTTCCGATCAACACATTGTAAAACTGCGGCAGTTCATCCAGTGAAAATTTCCGGAGATATTTTCCAACTTTCGTGACCCTGGGGTCATCCTTGAGTTTAAAGGTGATCCCTTGTTCATGCTGGTTCAGCTTCAACACCTCCTGCAGGCGCGCCTCGGCATTCACGCTCATGCTCCTGAGCTTGAACATCTTGAACTCACGCCCGATCCGTCCCACGCGGCGTTGGGCAAAAAACACCGGACCTCCATCCTCGATTTTGACCAGCAAGGCAAGCAGCGCGAAAAG
>Ga0163152_10000563_pt1 | contig 64402 bp, 65 predicted proteins | sample OliLakLV19MP8IB2_FD_148635 | JGI IMG/M metagenome (GOLD analysis project Ga0163152, IMG submission 148635) | Freshwater microbial mat bacterial communities from Lake Vanda, McMurdo Dry Valleys, Antarctica - Oligotrophic Lake LV.19.MP8.IB-2 | ecosystem: Environmental > Aquatic > Freshwater >... | reverse complement strand
CCCAGTTCCAGCGGTAATAAAATGGCCTGGGCTTGCCGAAGCTCGTCGGCGCTGTGCGCCTTCGCCACCTGCTCGCGCGCCCACGCGAGATCCGTGCCCCCTCCAGCCGTGCGCGCCATAGCAGCCTCCTCATCATTCTTGGAGACATGATTATGGCATATTCTATTGCGAATTAGAATAAGTGGCTCCTCGTCTCCATAACTCATAACTCTTCCCCCTCGGGGGTAATTGTATGGTGTGGAGGTTGCAATGCCAAAACGTTCTTCCCCAAAATCTATTCCATCGTTCGACACGCTCTCCGATTGGGCCACCCTCGACGAGGCGAAGGCCATTCTGCGGATTGGAGGCGTTGAACTGACCAACCTGCTGAAACGCGGTGAGGGTCCGTCTCGCCGCTTCGGTCGGCGTATCCGCATTCCGAAGGAAGCGTTGCGTCCGTGAAACGCTCGGCACGCAAGAAGGTTGTTGCTTACCGCCAGGCTATCAACGGCACGCTGTTGCTGGATGTGGCCTCGGCGGCGCACTTGCTCGGCTGTTCTGAGCGGTCGCTTCGGGCTCGCGTCCGGCAGAAGCTCGCCCTCTATCTCGAAAGCTTGATTAACGCGTCGTGTTCCACCGCGACGAACTCCAGCAATTCATCGAGGACTTGCTGGAGCAAGAAAAGGTGTCTGGAATCTTTGTTTTCAATAGAATTAAAGTCTGGTCTTGTGTCGATGTATTCAGTATCAGACCGGTAGCATCACGTCTTTGACGCGCTGGACCTTGATCTTTCCCGCTCGCTTTTCCATCTGCGCCAGATCATAGGCGGCCTGTATCCGTAGCCAGGTTCCGGCGCCACTCCCAAAGGCCTTTTCGAGGCGGATTGCCATTTCGGCGGAAATCCCAGCTTTGCCGCTGACCAGGTTACTCATGGCCTGTTGCGTAACGCCCAGCACCTTCGCCCCTTCCGTGATGGAGAGCCGCAGCGGTTCGAGGCAATCATGCCGCACCGATAATTCTGAATGGGGTGGGTTCTTCATGCGCATGGGCATCTCTGAAGCTACCCAGGCCATGATGGCCTGTTGCGGACGCCCGTCAAACCAGGCAAATTCTGGTTGCCTCTTTGCAAGTCAACCGCCTACCGCTATAATGGTTACCATGGAATCGACCAAATATATCTATTGGCAGGATCAAGACCACTGGCTGGGCTACCTGCAGGACTACCCCGATTACTGGACGCAAGGGGAGTCGCTTGAAGACCTGCAAGCCCATCTTCGCGATCTCTACCTCGACCTCACCAGCGGCGAAATCCCCGGAGTGCGGAAGCTCGCTGAGCTGACACTCCGGTGAAACGCAAAGATCTCATCCGACAACTTGAAGCCAACGGTTGCGTGCTCGTTCGTCACGGCGAAAAGCACGATTGGTATCACAATTCCACCACGAAAGTTTCCCAGCCCATCCCTCGCCACACCGAAATCAAGGAACACCTGGCAAAACGCATTCTAAAGATGTTGAGTAATCCCTAGTTCTTGTTCGCCCTACAAGAGCGAACTGTCGTTTTCCCCTCGCACGCGCAACTTCCGCACCTGCTCATCCACGGGTAGATATTTTTACCTGCCTTATCCTCCGGTTGCTTCGCAATCGATTTCTCGGGGACGTGCCGTTTTCCCTGACGAGGGCCTTCCGATTCCTTATGCCTTCCGTAAAGGGGAATGGCCGTGGCTGCCCTTTCCTGCGCGCATCGAACGATATTCATGCTCCCTCCGAGCTTGCTCGTTCCCTCTTCAGGGATGGGGCCTGATTGATCTTCCCCTGCGCGCAACTTTCTCACCCGCCCACCTACTGGCAGACATTTTTCACCCACCCTACCCTCCGATTGCTTCGCAATCGATATCCCGGGACGTGCCAGTAGCCCGTGCGAGGGGAGCCTGCGACCGCGCGTTGCGCGAGCACAGAAGATCATCAGGCTTCATCCCTTCCTCTATTCTGCGAGCAAGAAGGGCACCTGTCCGCTCCCCGAACCTCTCTTGATCCGAGTCCACCAGTCAGCTAGGCGGTGAGATCGGCTTAGAAAAGAGGCGATAGTGCCGTGCACTAGTCCAGTTTTGAGGTCGCAAATTGTGACCTCAACCGTCCGACCTCTTCAGGTCACAGCCGAACTGCAAAATCTGCAGGATATCTCTTCTTATTGCCCAGAAATTGCTTGTTGAGCCTCAAGTGGCTTGCAGGCGGTTGAGCCAATAGTCGGGGTGGCGTTTGGCATGGGCGACTGCGAGCACTCGAATTTCTGTCTGGAGTTCAAGAAACACGAGTGCGTATGGGAATCGAGGGAGTAGAGCTCGCCGAACCTCAAGATCAACGACCATATTCGCCAGTCGGGGAAATGACAGGGGGCGGGATTGTATCGCCTGTTGTGCTTGATCGATTTCCTGAAGAAACCTGATTGCGAGCCCAGGTTGGCGGGTTTCGTACCAGATGGCTGCTTCAGCCAACTCCAGAACAGCCTCGGGTGCGAGGCCGATTGGTTTCACCGCTTGGGCAGGCGATCGAGCACCTGCTTGCGAGCGTCTTCCCACGACACGCTTGCGGAGCCGGCCTGTGCGGCTCGTGCTCGGCGCTCAATTTCCTCGAGCCATTGTGCATCACTGCGTTCTTGGCTTGGCTCCACTGATGGCAGACTATCGAGTAACTCGACAACTAATTCCGCACGTTGTTGATCCGGCAGCTGCAGCGCATCTTTGAGTAGTTGCTGTGTGGATGGAGCCATGGCCCTACTTTATCTTGTCTCAGGCAGAAATGGAAGGCAGGATCAGTATCAAAGCAAGCGGGAAGGTGAATAATGCGGCTACGATCGGTAGCTTGCGTTGATGCGCACATAGTCGAACGACAGATCGGTCGTCCAGATGTGGGCTTTGTGGCGGCCTTGCCCCAGCCCTACGGCAATTGTGAATTCCTTCTGGCGAAAGACTTTCGCGATGCGGGCTTCAGCGGCGAGTCCGAGACCCATGCCTTTTGCGACCATCGGAACTCCGCCGAACGATAGGCTTAGTTTCGAAGGAGTAATCGGAATTCCAGCTCGCCCGATCGCCGCCATCACACGACCCCAATTGGCATCCTCGCCGAAGAGGGCGGTCTTCACTAAGTTCGAGGTGGCAATGGTGTGAGCCACCTGTCGTGCCTGCGCCACGGTTCCTGCTCCGCTCACCTCAACATTCACCACCTTGGTAACGCCCTCGCCATCGCGGCAAATGGCCAACGCGAGTGATTGGCAGGCTTCTGTCAGGAGCAGTAGAAATTGACGAAAGGCAGCCGTGCCTTCTTTGATCGTGCGGTTCCCAGCCATGCCGTTCGCCAAGCAGAGAACCGTGTCGTTGGTACTCGTGTCTCCATCGACTGAGATGCAGTTGAATGACTCGTTCGCCGCCAGGCTGAGAGCCTGTTGGAGGGCGCTCTTCGTGATTGATGCGTCCGTTGTGAAATAGGCCAACATCGTGGCCATGTTGGGATGGATCATCCCGGAGCCCTTGGCCATCCCGCCGATGGTCATGAAACGACCGTCGATGCTGTCTTGCAGTGCGATGGTTTTCGGGCGCAAATCGGTCGTCATGATGGCCCTGGCTGCATCCGAGCCTCCCTGGTCGCTGAGCAGAGCCAGTAGCTGCGGGATGCCCTTGACGATCCGGTCGACCGGCAACTGACGACCGATCACGCCGGTAGAACCGATGAAGACTTGGTGTGGAGGAACTCCGATATGTCGCGCGAGTAACCGTGCAGTTTTCTTTGCGGCAGCCAATCCTTTTGTGCCGGTACAGGCATTGGCGTTTCCGCTGTTGACGAGAATGGCTCGACCGATTCCCTGGCGGAGATGTAGACGATCGACAATGACCGGCGCTGCGACCACCTGATTGTTCGTGAAGACACCGGCGATGGGACCGCTCTGCTCTGAGACGATGAGCGCGAGATCCAACAGGCCTGGTTTTTTGATACCGCAATGGATGCCGGCTGCGAGGAATCCTTTTGGCGCGGTGACCCCTCGGCGCGGAGCTGGTTTCGGTATTTTTTTTGTCATCCGCATGAACGAGATGTCCTGCTCAATGTGGACTAGGAGTCTTCGAGAAAACTCTTGTGGCACTGCTGAAATTCAATGGTCTGCACATCTAGAACAACAAGAGAACCGCGTGCAGGATGCTCAAAAAGGCCAGACTTCTCACCCGCCCACCCTGAGTCTGCCAAAACAGCCTCTTCGCCCAAGGACGCGCCTTTTCCCAGGCAAGGCCGCAGCCAACTATCCATTTTTATAAGGGGTGGCTGGGATGATCTCAACTGCGCGCGTCCAACGAGGGCTTTCTCAAGCCGCGCGTTGCGCGAGCAAGGGGATCGTCCCAGCTACCCCATCTCCTTTTTCAGCATCCTGCTAGGGATAGGCGGCGGGTGCCGTCAGTCCCGTCTCCTCAGGGAATCCCAGCATGAGGTTCATAGCCTGAATCGCTTGGCCTGCCGCGCCTTTCACCAGATTATCCAGCGCGGCGACCGTAATGACCGATCCTGATCGGGGATCGAGGTAGACTCCGATGTCGCAATAGTTGGATCCCTTGATGTAGCGTGGGTTCGGGATGGTCTCTTCCTGGAACCGGACAAACCGCTCACCTTTGTAAAAGTCTCGATATAAGGCGCGCAGGTCCGCCAACGACAGCGGACTTTTCAACTTGCAGTAGGCGGTGCTCAAGATGCCACGGTTCATCGGGACGAGGTGCGGAGTGAATGTCACGATCGGCTCAGGGGCCACCTTTTCTGACGGTTGAGCGGCTCGTTGAAGGAGCCCACCGAGTTCTTGTTCGATCTCAGGGATGTGGCGGTGCCCTCCGATTTTGTAGGGCTCTAAGGATTCATGGGCTTCTGGAAAATGGTAGGGGAGCGTCGGGCTTCGCCCAGCCCCGGACACGCCGGACTTCGCATCGATGACGACGGTGTGCGGCTGTACGAGATCCTGCGCGAACAAGGGGGCCAATTGTAGAACCGCTGCCGTTGGGTAACAGCCGGGTGACGCGACCAGTCTCGCCTTGGCAATGGCGGCGCGATGTAATTCAGGAAGTCCGTAGACCGCGTCCTTCAGCAATCCGGGATAGGTGTGCGGCGTTTTATACCACTGTTCATAGACGGCGGCATCCGTGAGCCGGTAGTCGGCGCTGAGGTCCACCACCAGTATGCCGGTTTTGAGGCAAGCAGCGACCGGCTCCAAGGATTTGGTATGGGGAAGGGCCAAGAAGACCGCATCTGCCTGTTCCGCTAAGGCTTCCGGCGACAGTGCTTGAAACGAGAGAGGCACGAGGCCGGCCAGACTCGGGAAGATCGTGCCGACGGCAGACCCGGCGGATTTTTCTGACGTGACCGCGCAGAGATCGAAGTGCGGGTGAAGGGCTGCCAGGCGGACAAGTTCTGCTCCGGCATATCCACTGGCCCCTGCGATGGCGACACGTACCTTTTTCATCTGTCTCACCTGCCATGTGAGCCACAGGCACAAAAAAAGGGAAGGCGTGGAGCCTTCCCTTTTTCCAACAGTGGCTCCGATGTTTATCGTTTGGAGTACTGGAACCGCTTTCTTGCGCCCTTCTGTCCGTACTTTTTCCGCTCTTTGACGCGCGAATCGCGGGTCAGCAAGCCTTCCTTCTTCAAGGGTATACGGAGGGGTTGGTTGAGTTCCACCAACGCGCGTGAAATGGCATGGCGCAAGGCGCCGGCTTGGCCGACCTGTCCGCCGCCGTGCACTGTGGCCTTGATTGAGTACTGCCCCATGACCCCGCCAATTTCGAGCGGGAACTGAATGATCTGCCTCAAGGTCAGGCGTGGGAAAGCCTTCTCTAGCGGTTGGTCATTGATCGTGATATCGCCTGCCCTCCCAGTGACCCAGGCTCTGGCAATGGCACACTTTCGTCGTCCGGTTGCATATTGAGTCGCGACTGCCATGCTACAACGTCTCCTTCTTTTTCGCTCGCGGTGATGACTAGAGGGTAATCGGTTCCGGTTGTTGCGCCTGATGCGGATGGGTGGGCCCGACGTAGACGCGGAGTTTTTTTGCCATATGATTCCCCAGCGGGTTCTTGGGAAGCATGCCTTCAATGGCTTTGGTCAAGAGTTCCGTCGGATCCTTTCGGAAGACATGCTGCGCCGTTGCGGTTTTGAGTCCGCCCGGAAAGCCGCTATGGCGGCGATAGAGTTTCGCGACCATTTTGTTGCCGGTCAGATGGATCTTCTCCGCATTCACGATCACAATATGGTCCCCCATATCCACATGAGGGGTAAAGGTTGGCCGGTGTTTGCCACGCAACATTCCAGCAACGCGGGCTGCCAATCGGCCCAGCGTTTTCCCCTCTGCATCCACGAGGTACCACTTTTCCTGCACGTCCAACGGCTTTTGCATGTAGGTGAACATTATTCTCTCCGTTCCTTCTTTATCGAGTCACTCAGGTTTCCTGTACGTTCGGTGTGCCGATATCTTTCGACTCCAGCTTTGCCAGCCAAGCGTCGAGATTCGTCGTGCTTCTCCGCTTCAACACGTCTTGAGTAATGTAGATTGGGCAAGGAGCCCGCAGGGCCAACGAGATGGCATCGCTGGGCCTGGCATCGATTGTCCGCTCTATGCCTTTGTTGACGACATGAACGATGGCGTAATAGGTGCTGCTTTTGACGTCCGCTATGACGACACGTTGGATCGTGATGTTTAAGTGTTCGGCGAAACTCTTGATCAAGTCATGGCTCATCGGCCGTGGCGTGATCATGGTATCGAGTGCGAGTTTAATAGCATTACCCTCTGCGGCCCCGACCCAAATCGGAAACGTGTCAAGGACGCCGTCCTGCCGTGCCAAGACGACAATTCTCGTGTCAGTGTTGGCCTCTTCGAGGATGCGATCCACTCGATATTCAACCAAGTCTTGTTCGTTGGGTCGATCGACGGCGCTCATGATTTTGTCGTGCTGACTCAGGAGTCCAGCTTTCCGAAATCTTCCGGCTTGAGATTTTCCAGCCACTGCTCGAGTTCTTCGGAACTCTGTTTGGTGATGACTGAATTGTTCGCAAACACCGGCGCATGACTTCGAAGTGCGAGCGCAATGGCGTCGCTGGGCCTGGCGTCAACGGTATATTCTGAATCTTCGTACATCAAATGGATCTTCGCAAAATAGGTGTGCTCCGACAAGTCCGTAATCACGACGCTGATGACTTTCGCATTGTAGGCATCAAGGAACGATTTCATGAAGTCGTGCGTCATCGGCCTGGGAGGCGTGACGTTTTCCAGCGACATGCTGATCGCGCCGGCCTCTGACTTGCCGACCCAAATGGGAAGCATGTCGGAATGCTCTTCGTCTCGCAGCACCACAATATAGGTGTTGTTATAGGGGTCGAACATCAACCCTTTGACATGCATCTGTGTAATCACGGCAACCTAAACCCGTATCTCTTTCCGTATAAGGGGTGTGGATGAGACGTTGAGCACCCTGGTGGATAGATCAATAATCGCGGATTGTAGCATTTCAGAAGTTGGCATGTCAACGAAGCCTGCGAGATCGCTGGAGAAATTCACGGAGGTTCCAGCGACTCAGCAGCCCTCGCCGGGGGGGCCACACGCTCGGTGCAGAGCTGTCTCCAAATTAGGCTGGTGGGCGAAAGTTCTGATCCAGTTTTCCGGTATCAGTTTGCTCGCCCAGTTTGAGAAAGGCCTTCATCTGCTTCTTCACGAGATCCCTGCCGCTCTCTTCGCCCAAATTGACTTGATACTCGTTGATGACCATGACTCGCATGCCTTCCCACTTTTTCCAGCAAGGCTTGCAGACCTTGGCTTTGATCTCGGATTCAAGCCGCCCCATGAAGAGGGGGTCTGTAATCGTTTCTCCGACTTGTCCGCATGTGATGCATTGGACGTCTGCCATGGTATGAGGATCCTCCTGAATATACGATGAAGTGCGTGTGCGAGGAGATTCTACCACTGCCGTTGTGCGAAGATAAAGAGGAGAGTGGATTGACCCGCCTATGGCTTCATGCTAAGTAAGGTCCGTCTTTAAAAATAATCGGCCCGGATGGCGGAACTGGCAGACGCGCCGGACTCAAAATCCGGTTCTCGCAAGAGAGTGGGAGTTCGACCCTCCCTCTGGGCACCATCTGTTGACAGACTAACAGTCGGCGGGACACGGGTTTGTACTGGTATCCAGACGATGATCGAATTGTGAGCGACGTTGAAACAATTTTCGTATATCCTCATTTGACATGCTCCAATGGGGAGCCTATAGTTTACGGCCAGAGCGATGAAGAGGCTTCACTGACATGTGTGTTGGTCCCATCTTGGCGGCGATTCTGTCAACTTCATTTCTAAATCTTATCGAGGAGGCAGCACATGCTTAAGGTGTTGGCACTAGGAACGGCAATTCTTTTTGTCGGTTTCTCAGGTGTGTCAATGGCACAGGAGCGCTTGCAGTCAAACCAATCCGGCATGGGTGTGGGCGAAGGAGTTGGCGATGTGTCAGGGTCGAGTACTCGCGTGACCACCTTCGATCGGACCCAGTTTCTTGATCGGTTGTCTCAGCCGGAAACCGTGTATGGTCGGGTGTTCGCGCTTGACCTGGCGCAGCATCGGCTGATGATTGAAACAGGCGGGGCAGGGAAGGTATACGACCAAGGGCAGGAAGGCAAGGCAGGGTATGGAGCTCGGACGGTCATGACCTTGCTCATCGATGAGCATTCAAATATGCAAAGTCTCAAAGAAATCAATGTCGGGGACGACGTCAGTATTCAAGTCAGAGAACAGACGACGACTGACCAACCGTTTGGCACAGGGAAGAAACTTGTGCTGGAGGCGTATGTCATTCATGTTGCTGATACCAGGCAGGGATTCGGTGGACTTGGACAACGCCCAGATCCTGAGAATGAGCGCTCGATTATGACAAATCGTGGCGGGATTACCGGCGGTATCGCTGGTTCTGTTCTTCCAGGGGAGATCAAGACCGGCATCACCACCTCGGTTGGTGAATTCACCGGCGACGCTCCCTGCTGGCAGTGTGAACCACAGCCTGGATGGGGCAATGCAGCAGTCGAGACCAAGTCAGACTACGGAACGGACTACACCAAGCCTAATTTAGTCAAAGGCCTGAACTAAGTCGAGACACATTCCGTGAGGGTGTAGAAGGGGCAGCGAGACGCTGCCCCTTTTTTTGTGCGCACCATGCCAGTATGTTCGGTCCTGTGCTTGCGAGGCCGTTGATTCCTTGTTAGGATCGACCTCCAGCCCAGTGCCCTGAACCGCCAAGACTGTCGCAAAGGAGAAAGCCGTGGTTGTGGACGGAGAAGGACAGACACTATTGACCGGTAAGCCGAATACTGAATTGGATTTGCGGGGAGTGATTTGTCCCTATAACTTTGTCAAAACGAAGTTGAAACTGGAAGCCATGGAGCAAGGGCAGATTCTCTCAGTATTGTTGGACGAGGGCGACCCAATCCGGAATGTTCCCCGCAGCGTGAGTAATGAGGGGCACATTGTCCTTTCGCAAGATCTCGTTGAAGGGTCCTACCGGGTGCTTATTCGTCGCCGCGAAGACGAGTAGCAGGCGGTCCGTGTCTGCGTATCTTTGTTGTGCGGCCCCCCCCATAGCCCTCAATAACGATCGTCACCGCTGAATCCTTCGGCACTGGCTCGATCCGATCGAGCAGATCACCAGGCTTTCCACGTGAGAGGGTTTCCCCGCAGGTCGTGAGATCCACGGCGACAACGATCTGTCTGGCAGGGAGTATCTGTGCTAGGGCTTTCAGCAGCCTGATAAGGGCGCGGGGAGCCACATAACATACGAGAGTTCTCCGTTCTTTGCGGAGCCGAGAGAGAAAATCTGCGAGAGGCCGACCGGTCGAAGGGATGTGTCCCTCGAAGACGAGTGCATCGCCTGAAAATCCTGAGATCGCCACGGCTGCCGTGATGGTAGAGGGACCAGGGATCGCCTTGACCGGGATTCCTGCTTGATGGGCCGCCGCCACAAAAATACTGCCTGGGTCGTAGATGACCGGGGTGCCGTTATCGGAGACGAGGGCTACATCCTGTCCTTGCAGGAGTCGGTGCAGAAGGATCTGCACTTTTTCATGGAGGTTGGATGGTCCGTAGCTTGTGACGGTGGCAGTAATTCCATGATGGGCCAGGAGGGCCTGGGTTGCACGGGGGTTCTCTGCGGCGACAACGATGTCTCGGCGTAGCGTGGCAAGGGCGCGAAGGGTCATGTCATCAGGGTGGCCGATCGGGGTACTGACGACATAGAGGGTGCCGGAGGAGGTGGATTTGGCCGTCCGGCCCTCCACCCTGCGACCGTTTGATTGACTCCCGTCTTGCGCCATCGATATAATCCACCGCTTAATATGAGTCTATTTATCCTGGAAAGTTGAGAGGATAGCCCTCTATGGCCGCCATGTTTTTTGTGGTGACGATGGCCCTCTATTTTGCGGCCACCGTTTCCTTTCTTGCCTACCTGCTCTGGCCTTCCGAAGTCCTGGCAAATGTCTCCCTGGGTATGACGGCGACCGGGTTCGCCGCGCACACGATCGCATTGGGCGCAGGGATGATGGGGGACACGGAAATCTCGACGCCGGGATTCTATGAGGCCTTGTCGTTTTTCTCCTGGGTCTTGATTTTAGTCTTTCTTGCCGTGGAGTTTCGCCATCATTTGCACGTACTTGGCTCGTTCATCGTCCCCCTGGCGTTGGTCTCGTTGGTCTCTGCCGCCGCATTGCCGGAAACTGCTCCGACGCTCACCCCGGTATTTCGGACCTTGTGGGTCCACGTCACCCTGAGCATGCTCGGAACGGTGGGGTTTGCCATTGCCTTTGTGTCTGGTGTCATGTATCTGATTCAGGATGGACTTCTCAAGTCCAAACGTTTCAATGTGCTCTACTCAAAGCTGCCGGCACTGGACTTTCTCGATCGTCTGAATCAACAGTCGATCGTGACGGGGTTTCCGCTGCTCACCCTCGGTATCATTACGGGCGCGCTGTACGCGGAGGTCTCTCTCGGGTCGTATCTGAGCTGGAATCCCGAACAAACATGGGCGTTAGTGACGTGGGTATTCTACTTTGTCGTCCTGACGGGACGTCTGACCGTGGGCTGGCGAGCGAAACGTGCGGCCTATCTGACCATTATCGGATTTGCAGGCGTGATTCTGACCTTCATCGGTGTGATCCTCAAGAGTCACGGACCGGTGTCTTGACATGCACATCGTCGTCGTCGGTTTGAGCCATAAGACTGCCCCGGTTGAAATCCGGGAGAAACTGGCGGTTCCTGAAAGCCGGATGGGCGAAGCCTTGTCCCGCCTCTGTTCCTATCAGGGAGTGCGGGAAGGGGTCCTCCTTTCAACCTGCAACCGTGTTGAAGTCTATGCCGTCGTCGATGAGATTGAAGCAGGATATGGACGAATCCAGGATTTTATGGCTGATGCACACCTCTCCCTGTCCTCGGAGCAACTGAATCCGCATCTGTATTGGCATGAGGGGGATCGAGCGATCAGCCATTTGTTTCGCGTGGCCTCCAGTCTGGACTCCATGATCATCGGCGAATCGCAGATTCTCGGCCAGATCAAAGACGCGTTCGAGATTGCGCTTACCCACAAGGCGACCGGCATCATTCTGAACAAGGTGATGAAGAAAGCGATTTCCGTTGCGAAACGTGTGCGGACGGAAACGAAGATTTCCGAGATGGCGGTGTCGGTCAGCTATGCGGCGGTCGAATTAGCCAAAAAGATCTTCTCCGATCTCAGCGAGAAGACGGTGTTGTTGGTGGGGGCGGGGGAAATGGCCAAGTTGGCGGCAAAACATTTCATTGCTAACGGTGTTCGGCACGTGAGGGTCACGACCAGAAATCCGCAGCATGCGCTGGAGTTGGCCAATCGGTTCGGCGGCACCGCCGTCGCGTTTGAGGACTTTCGAGACGATATGGCTTCCGCCGATATCGTCTTAGTCTCGACCGGCGCTGCCCATTATCTCCTGAGCGAGGACGACGTGCAGCATTCGGTCAAGCAACGGATGAATCGTCCCATGTTTTTGATCGACATTTCGGTGCCGCGCAATATCGATCCAGCTGTCCGGCATGTAGACAATGCGTTCCTTTTCGACATCGACGATTTGAAGACACGGGTTGAACGGAATCGTGGAGAGCGCCTGAATGAAGCTGAGAAGGCCGAGAGAATGGTGGTGGATGAAGTCGGCATTGTCAGGCAGTGGCTCCAATCGCTCGAGGTGACCCCCACCATTGTGGCCCTCCGTGCGCGGATCGATGATATTAAGCGGGCCGAACTCGACAAGACCTTGGGACGATTGACGAATCTGTCTGCGTCAGAGCGTGAATCGGTCGAGGCGATGGCGTCGTCGATTGTGAATAAACTTGTTCATAATACGATGGTGACCCTCAAGGCTGAGGTACATTCCTCTGAAGGGGCCGCCTTCGTCGAGGCCGCGCGACGGTTCTTTGGTCTTGGAGACCCTCCCGTGTCCAACGTTAATGGGAGTGGGGCGTCTGCGTCGGAGCCAGGTCCTTCGCCAGAAGAGGATCCCCAGGGTGTTGATGAGGCGATTTCGAGAACTGGCTTGAAGATACCGAATCGTTGAGCGTTAGAAGACCGGTATGGAGTCTATCTGGTCTGTTCGGTCTGTCTCGTGTGGATGGTTGCCTGACACTAACCGGAAGAACAGACACCCCCGATAGACCAGCCAGACTGAATAGACCAGACAGACCAGATGTGAGTCGGTGAAAGGGAGCCATGTCACAAGTCGGCCATGAACGATCAACCGTTGTGCTCGGAACACGCGGAAGCAAGCTGGCGGTGCAGCAGAGCGAGTGGGTGCAAGCACAATTGCATGCATTGGCTCCGCATGTGACGGTGACGCTACGGAGGATACAGACATCGGGAGATAAGATTTTGGACGTTCCGTTGGCTCAAATCGGCGGAAAGGGACTGTTCGTGAAGGAGATTGAGGAAGCGCTGTTGAGCTGCGAGATCGATCTGGCGGTGCATAGTATGAAAGATGTGCCCACGGAGTTGCCCGAAGGATTGGCTATTCTCTGTGTGCCCCCCCGCGAGGATCCACGGGATGCGCTGATCAGTCGTGACGGGCGGTCGTTCATGGACCTCCCTCGTGGCGCTCGGATCGGAACCAGCAGCCTTCGCCGACAATCGCAACTCCTGTATGCCAGGCCAGACCTGACGATTGCCATGTTGAGGGGGAATCTGGATACCCGTCTCAGGAAATTACGAGAGGGACAGTTCGATGCAATCGTGCTTGCCGCAGCTGGGCTCCGGCGATTGGACTGGGCGCATGAGATTACAGAGTATCTTGATCCGAAGATAAGTTTGCCGGCGATCGGTCAAGGAGCGTTGGGCATTGAGGGTCGGCAGGACGATCTCTTTATTCGTTCTCTGTTGAGTGGCTTAGACCATGCGCCAAGTAAGACAGCTATTCTTGCCGAACGTGCGTTACTCCATCGGCTCCAAGGAGGCTGTCAGGTTCCGATCGCGGCACATGCGACAGTGGGTGGAAGAGGGGTGAGACTAGAAGGATTGGTATCCAGCGTAGACGGCACAGAGCTCCTTCGCGATACCGTTGAAGGAACCATTGAGGATCCGGAGTCGATCGGCATTCAACTTGCGGAACGGCTGCTCGCACGTGGTGGCGATAGGATACTCCAAGCAATCTACGGGACCGCATGACGCAATCGAGAAGAACGGGTAAGGTCTACTTGGTCGGAGCGGGACCAGGCGATCCTGGGCTGTTGACGTTGAAAGGGAAAGAGTGCCTTGAGGCGGCCGATGTTGTGCTGTACGATTATCTCGCCAATCCTGTCTTGCTACAGTATGCGCCGGCCCGGGCCCAGCGCATCTATGTCGGTCGGCGAGGACGTGGGCAGTATCAAGACCAAGCCGATATCAATCGATTGCTCATTGCACGCGCCAAAGAGGGGAATGTGGTGGTACGGCTCAAAGGGGGCGACCCCTTTGTCTTCGGACGTGGCGGAGAAGAGGCGGAAGCGGTGGCCGCTGCAGGGATTGATTTCGAGCTCGTGCCTGGTGTGACGGCGGCGATCGCGGTTCCTGCGTATGCGGGCATTCCCGTGACTCATCGCACGCTGGCTTCCACGGTCACGTTTGTTACCGGCCATGAAGATCCCACCAAGCCGGAGACGCAGTTGGAATGGCCGAAGTTGGCCGGCACATCTGGAACTCTTGTGTTCATGATGGGCATGAAAAATCTTCCTTCGATCGTCAGACAGCTCCTCTTAGAGGGGCGGTCGTCCAACCAGCCGGTAGCAGCGATCCGTTGGGGAACCAAAGCCGATCAACAGACTATCGTGGGGACATTGGGCGACATTGTCGCAAAAACGGAAGCCGCGCGTCTCGAACCTCCAACGGTGATTGTGGTTGGGGAGGTTGTGCGATTGCGCGGACAGCTGAATTGGTTTGAATCCAAGCCGCTCTTTGGGAAACGGGTCGTGCTGACCCGTGCACACGAGCAGGCCAGAGAATTCTCCCAGCTCCTGGCGGCCTATGGTGCGGAGCCAGTTGAAGTTCCGACGATTCAAATCGTACCCCCAGCCAGTTGGCAGGCGATCGATGACGCGGTGGCTCATCTCAATGCCTATCAGTGGCTTATTTTTACCAGTGTCAACGGGGTGAGGCCTTTCATGGACCGACTGCATGCGGCAGGAAAGGATGCGCGGGCCTTGGCGAATCTTCGTATTTGTGCCATTGGGCCGCGCACGGCGCAAGAACTCGGGACACATGGACTGACGCCGGACGTCGTGCCAACCGAGTTTCAGGCGGAGGGTGTGATCGCCGCATTGGCCCAAGTGGGAATCGGTGGGAGCCGTATCTTGATCCCACGTGCCGAAGTTGCTCGCGAAATCTTGCCGGAACAGTTGCGTGAATTGGGGGCGACCGTCGAGGTCATTCCTGTCTATCGCACGATCGCCCCGGCGGTGGACGTGGCCTCCTTGACGCAACAGCTTCACGATGGGCGAGTGGCGGTGGTGACATTCACCAGTTCCTCCACGGTGCGCAATTTTGTTGAACTCTTTGGAGGACCGGATAGGGTAAGACCTTTTCTCGCAGGTGTGGTGGTGGCCTGCATCGGGCCCATTACGGCAGGCACGGCGGAAGGGTATGGGTTGACGGTCACGGTCATGCCGGCTGAGAATACGGTGCCGGCGCTGGCAGAAGCGATCGTGAGGCACTTCAAGGAGGGGGCGCGAGTCGCCGTTTCTACGCGCAGCTAGTCCAACGGAGACTGCAGGCAAGCGGATGAATTAGCCAAAGGAGGACATGGTTATGGTGGCAGTCAAATCGTTCATGGTTCCGAGAGAGAAGTTTGTTACGGTCGAGCGGGATACGGATGCGCAGACAGCGGCACGGATCATGCGCGATCGCGGCATCGGCAGCCTCTTCGTCACCAATGGGAAGGAGATTATCGGTATTCTGACCGATACTGATATGGTTCGGCGGGTCGTGGCGGCTGGAGCCGATACCCACAAGACGACCGTTGAGCAGATTATGTCGGCCCCCATCTTGACGATTGAGGAGAATAAGACCCTCTTAGATGCCAACGATCTCATGGCTCGAACCCATATCCGCCATCTCGGCGTGACCCAGGGTGGCAAATTGGTTGGTCTGATTTCTGTGCGTGACCTCGTCCTGTTCTTGACGAATCTCCCGAGGAAGTGATTCGATGGCTTTCCCAATACAGCGCCTTCGGCGACTGCGACAGCATGAGGCCTTTCGTCGCATGGTACGGGAGACCAGCCTGGCTTCGTCCGACTTCATCTATCCGTTATTCGTCGTCGAAGGGCAAGACCGGAGGGAGGAGATCGCCTCGATGCCGGGCCAGTTTCGGCTGTCGGTCGATCTCTTGGTGAAAGAGGCGCGTGAAATTGTGGCCTTGGGGATCTCCGCGATCATCCTCTTTGGAATTCCTGACCGGAAAGATGGTCGCGGGAGTTCGGGATTCGATCCAAACGGTATCGTGCAGCGGGCCGTCAAAGCAGTGAAGGACCAGGTGCCAGGTCTGATGGTCGTGACCGATGTCTGCATCGACGAATACACCGATCATGGCCACTGCGGTATCGTCAAGGACGGACGCATTCTTAACGATGAAACCTTGGAGTGTCTCTGTGCGATGGCCAGGACCCATGCGCAAGCCGGCGCCGACATGGTGGCCCCGTCCGATATGATGGATGGGCGGGTGGCGGCGATTCGGGCTGAACTGGACCAAGCGGGTTTTCCCGAGCTGCCGATCATGGCCTATGCCGCCAAATTTGCGTCGTGCTTTTATGCGCCGTTTCGGGACGCGGCCGGTTCCAGCCCGCAGTTCGGCGATCGGCAGTCATACCAGATGGATCCCGCCAATCGCCGGGAAGCGCTTCGGGAGATCGCCCTCGATGTCGAAGAAGGGGCCGACATCATCATGGTAAAACCGGCGCTGCCGTATCTCGATATCATTGCCTCTGCCAGAGCACAGATGTTATTGCCGGTGGCAGCCTATCAAGTGAGTGGGGAATACAGCATGATCAAAGCGGCCGCCAATGCCGGCTGGCTCGATGAATCGCGGGCGATGATGGAATCGTTGCTTTCGATTAAGCGAGCCGGCGCAGATCTCATTCTGACCTATTTTGCCAAAGACGCCGCGCGTCTCCTCCGCTGACGACCATGCTGAAAGTGACGCGTGGGTTGTGCGGTGACTGTCCACGTGCCTATCCGGTCGCCACGATCGGCAATTTCGACGGCCACCATCTGGGCCATCGAGCGCTTTTGCAGACAGTGGTCGAGACGGCCAGGAAGGCACAGGGGACGGCGCTCGTGCTGACCTTCGAACCGCATCCGGTAAAAATCCTTGCACCCCGTGTTGATCTGCGCTTTCTCACTAGCCCGGAGGAAAAGCTTGCATACTTCGATGCCGCGGGGATCGACGAAGTGGTCTTCCTGAACTTTACTCCTATCTTTGCGGCGATGAGCCCGGATCAATTTGCCGACGACATCCTGCATCGGTCGCTCACCCTGTCTGAATTGTTCGTGGGCAATCATTTTGCTTTTGGGAAGGGCCGGGCAGGGCGTATCGATGATCTCGTGCATCTCGGGGGACAGTACGGCTTCCGCGTGCACCCCGTGACTCCCGTGATGAGTGAGGGAGACGTGGTCAGTTCAAGCAGGATTCGCCAGCTTATTCAGGTAGGGAATATGGAGCGGGCGGCTACGTTACTCGGACGCGTGTATGGGATTCGAGGTACCGTGGTGCAGGGGATGCAACAGGGGCAGGCGATGGGCTGGCCCACGGCTAATCTGCGCATCCCGGCTGATCGCGTGGTGCCGCCCGATGGTGTCTATGCCGCACGGACTGTCCATGGTACTCAGACCTCTGATTCGATCGCCTACATTGGGACGAGGCCGACCTTTGGAGTGGGCGAGCGGCTGATCGAAGTCAATCTTTTCGATCAGACCAGCGATCTCTATGGCCAGGACATCACCGTGCAGTTTGTAACACGGGTACGTGGTGATCACACCTTTGCCTCTGCCGATGCGCTGTCGAAGCAAATCGCCCGCGATGTGGAACAGGCGCGCATCAGCTTGCAGCGTATTCCATAGAGAGTTCGGTCACCATGGCTGCTGAGACGACGATCATGAGGCCATCTTCCAGGTCCGCAGCACGCCCGACCTTGTTGACCCATCTTGTTCGGACGGTGCGCCGACATCAGCTGTTCGTTCCCGGTCATCACCTTGTGGTGGCCGTGTCGGGCGGGCCAGACTCGATGGCACTATTGTCGCTCCTCCATCGGCTGGCTCGGTCTTGGCGGCTCACGTTGACGGTTGCCCATTGTAATTATGGGCTGCGAGGAGCGGAGTCCGACGGCGATGAATCGTTTGTCAGCGAGTATTGTCGAGAACGACAACTGCAGCTTGTCATTCATCGACCCCTGTTGGTCAAGCGACGACAATACTCGTCGGTTCAAGCCACGGCGCGCGACGCGCGCTATGACTTTATGAAGCAACTGGCTCGCGAGGTAGGGGCTGACCGGATTGCCGTTGGTCATACCGCCAATGACCAGGCGGAGACGGTGCTCATGTGGCTGCTGCGTGGGGCTGGCCTGACTGGGGTGGCGGGCATGCCGTACGTTCGTGGAGACAGGGTGGTTCGTCCTCTTCTCGCAGCGACCCGAGAAGAGATTGTGGCCTATCTGGATCATGAAGGACTGACCTATCGTCGTGATTCGAGTAATGAGAAGTCGCTCTATCATCGCAATCGGATCAGGAAGGAACTTCTCCCTGTCGTCACTCGGTTGGCCCCGGCTGCTGTGCGTGTGCTGCAGCGTCAAGCAGACTTATTGCGCGAGGACGAACGTTATTTGGAGCAAGTCACAAGTCAGCTGGTTGGTGCGCTCGTCAGCCATGATCTCGGAGGTGTGCAACGAGTCGATCGTCGGGCCTTCATCGAGTTGCCGGTCGCGCTTCAGCGACGACTCGTTCGGACAATCTTACGGACCTACGACGAAGAGGGGCGAGCCAGCAGCCTTCACCTGGTGGAGTCAGTTCGGCGTGTCCTTCTCAAGGGAAGGAGTGGAGCCAGGCTATCTGTAAAACAGGCCCTGGTGACGTTGGATCAGGGGGAGGTGAGATTTAGCCCAGGTGCAGGAGGGGATAGCAGCCATCAGATTGATTTAGAGCAAGAGAAAGGGGAGGTCCTGGCTGTTCCAGTGCCTTCCACAGTCTATTGGGCTAGAACGAATCAGCAAATTCAGGTACAACTCATGACTCGTCGTGCTGCCGAGGAGCTGAGCAGGTCTCCCTCACCAGGATTAGCAGTATTCGATGCCGACCGGTTTTCAGAACCCTTGGTCGTTCGCACGTGGCAAGCTGGCGATCGATTCTTTCCTTACGGGATGAAAGGGAAGAGCAAGAAGCTCCAGGATTTCTTTACCGATAGGAAGGTGGATCGACAAGAACGTGGTAAGGTTCCACTGCTGGTGGCCCCAGAGGGAATCCTCTGGGTGGTGGGAATGCGGCAGGACGAGCGCTTTGTCGTTCGTGGTGGGACGACACGGTGTGTGCGAATCTCAGTGCGCAACTAAGCGTCAGAATAAGGAGTAAAGGGGCATGGAACGAATTTTCGGTCGGCCAATCGTGACGCAGGAAGAAATGCGCGCCAGGATTCGTGAGTTGGGCAAACAGATCACGGCTGATTATACAGGGAAGGATTTCGTCTTGGTGGGAGTGTTGAAGGGGGCCTATGCCTTCTATGCCGATTTGGCTCGCGCAATTAGGATTCCCATGCGGGTAGATTTTCTTATGGTGACGAGTGACGGGTCTCGGGTACCAACATCCGGTAAGGTTAAAACGGTTAAAATGGTGACCGAGTTGACCGAAGACATTAAGGGGAAAGACGTCTTGCTGGTGGAAGACATCGTCGATTCCGGGCTGACGGCCCAATACTTGGTCAAGGCCTTGGTGAAAAAAAAGCCTCGATCGATTAAAATTTGTACCTTGTTGAGCAAGCCAGATCGACGGACGAGTCATGTCGTCATCGACTATGTGGGATTCAAGATTCCGAATAAGTATGTGGTCGGGTATGGACTCGATTACCAGCAGAAGTACCGGAACCTTCCCTATCTGGCTGTCTTGGACATTGAGGGAGATCAAGAGTAAGGCGTTGGTGGTTGCACGGTTGTCAGTATGAAGGCGCCTGTGGTAACATCACTTACGTTCGTGGTTTTTTTGACCATTTGAGCGTGCCATCCACAAGGAGATCTGGATGAATTCCAGGACAAAGAATATACTATTCTGGGTTGTCGTCGGCCTCTTCATGATTCTGCTGTTCAATCTGTTCAGCGTGCCACACCATGAGCCTGAGGAAGATGTCATTTTCAGTGACTTCATGACCAAACTCGACAAGGGAGAGGTCGAGCGGGTCATTATTAAATCCAGCCATATTAGCGCCATCCTGAGAGATAAGACTCGTATTCGAACCTACTCGGTAGAGTATCCTGAATTGGTACAAGTCTTGCGCGATAAGGGTGTGCAGATTGAGGCGAAGCCACCGGATGAAAGCCCGTGGTACATTACGTTCCTTGTGACCTGGGGACCGTTTGTGCTGTTCCTGGGATTGTGGTTCTTCTTGATGCGGCAAATGCAGATGGGGGGCAACAAGGCGATGTCCTTCGGGAAGAGCAAAGCTCGTCTTCTGACGGAAGAGCGTAAGAAGGTGATGTTTGCTGACGTTGCCGGTATCGAAGAAGCCAAGGACGAAGTACTTGAGATCATTGAGTTTCTTAAAGATCCTCGCAAGTTTCAAAAGCTCGGCGGACGTATTCCCAAGGGCGTCCTGATCGTTGGCCCCCCCGGTACAGGGAAAACGTTATTGGCTAAGGCCATTGCCGGTGAAGCCAGTGTGCCGTTTTTCAGTATCAGCGGATCGGACTTTGTGGAAATGTTTGTCGGCGTTGGAGCGTCTCGTGTACGCGATCTCTTCGAGCAGGGGAAAAAACATGCACCCTGTATTATCTTCATCGACGAAATCGATGCTGTTGGTCGGCTCCGTGGAGCAGGGTTGGGCGGAGGTCATGACGAGCGTGAACAGACGCTCAATCAATTGCTCGTTGAGATGGATGGATTTGATACGACAGAAGGTGTGATCTTAGTCGCTGCGACTAACCGCCCTGACGTCCTTGACCCTGCCTTGCTCCGGCCAGGACGGTTTGACCGGCAAGTCGTGGTCAACCGACCGGACGTGCGAGGCCGCGCTGAAATTCTCAAGGTGCATACAAAGAAAGTTCCGATTGCAACGAACGTGAATCTTGAGATAATCGCGCGCGGAACTCCGGGGTTTTCTGGGGCAGACCTGGAAAACTTGGTCAACGAAGCGGCACTCTGGGCCGCGAGACTCAACAAAAAAGAAGTGGAATTTGTGGACTTTGAGATGGCCAAAGACAAAGTGCTGATGGGGGCAGAGCGAAAGAGCCTGATCTTGAGCGACGAGGAGAAACGGACAACAGCGTATCATGAAGCCGGGCACGCGCTGATCGCTAAACTGATTCCTGGAACGGACCCCGTGCATAAAGTAACCATTATTCCTCGTGGTCGTGCCTTGGGGGTGACAATGCAGCTTCCCACGGATGACCGGCACGGCTATTCAAAGGGGTACTTGCTCAACCAGCTCGCCATTCTTATGGGAGGGCGTGTGGCGGAAGAGTTGGTCCTGAAGGAGATGACGACTGGAGCGGGAAACGATATCGAGCGGGCGACGGATCTCGCGAGGAAGATGGTCTGTGAGTGGGGCATGAGCGAAAAGATGGGTCCCCTGACGTTCGGCAAACAAAACGAGCAAGTTTTTCTTGGGCGAGAGATGGGGAGCCAGCGCGACTTCAGCGATCAAATAGCAATGGAGATCGACCAGGAAGTCAGGCGGCTTGTGACGGAAAACTATGAGCGGGCGAAGCGGTTGCTCACGGAAAACATGACCAGTCTGAAGAGTTTAGCGGAAGCGCTTTTGGAAAAAGAAGTACTCGACGGGGCCGATATCGATCACATTCTTATGCAGTCCACGTCTCAACCGGTTCCTGCCTAAACTTCAGCATCGCTGTCCCGGAACGCCATATCAGGGCATTGGCGTCCCAGGGCCGCACATCTGAAAAACGAGAGGCGAGAAGGGAGTCCTTCTCGCAAGTGCAGTGATGTGCGTGCACCTGAGACTGCCACGATAGACGGCGGCCTTGGATCACGTAGCGAATCGCTTATACGGAAGCACTATCGTATGGTAGATGGGCTGAGTGCATTGACACGACAGGCGAAAGATCGGTTGATCGAATTCACAGATCGACCGCTCATTATGGGCGTCGTGAATGTGACGCCGGATTCGTTCTTCGACGGCGGCCGCTATTTCGATACTGCTGCTGCTGTGGCTCATGCCGTTCAGTTAGTAGAAGAAGGCGCGGATCTGTTGGATGTCGGCGCAGAGTCGACGCGCCCAGGCGCCGATATCGTCAACGAGGCAGAAGAGCGTCGCCGTGCGATTCCCGTAGTGACTGCAGTGGCAAAAGCCGTTACCGTTCCAATCTCCATCGATACCTCAAAGGCTGCGGTTGCACGTGCGGCGCTTGATGCAGGAGCGGTTCTCGTGAATGACGTCACGGCGTTACAAGGCGACACTGCCATGGTTGATGTGGTCGCCCGAACGGGAGCGGGAATCGTGTTGATGCATATGTATGGTACGCCGCGTACGATGCAACAGGACCCGCGTTACGATGATGTGGTCGCTGAGATCTCCGATTTTTTCGAGGAACGAATCCGTTTCGCGATGGCACAGGGCATTGAACGAAGACAAATCATCCTTGATCCAGGTATTGGATTTGGTAAGCTGCTGCTACATAACCTTACGCTGTTAGCCCAATTGTGTCGTTTCGAGCAGTTTGAATGTCCATTGCTGATCGGTGTCTCACAGAAGGCATTTCTTGGGCAGCTTGTGGATCGTCCGGTTCAGGAACGTCAGTGGGGCACGGCGGCGGCAGTGGCAATGGCGGTGGATCGTGGGGCTGGAATCCTTCGTGTCCATGACGTGAGAGCCATGAAGGATGTGGTGCGGGTGGCAACGGCGATTAGTCGACAGACGGCCCTTTCCATGAAAGCATATGATGCCTAAATTGTTCGGTACCGATGGGGTCCGAGGGGTCGCCAACCTCGATCCCATGACCAGTGAAATGGCGATGCAGCTGGGCCGAGCCGCTGCACATTTATTCATGCGCCGATCCGGGCGTCATCAAATCGTGATCGGCAAGGACACCCGGATCTCCGGCTACATGTTGGAGTCAGCGTTGACATCCGGGATTTGTTCGATGGGAGTCGATGTGTTGTTGGTCGGTCCGATGCCGACGCCGGCGATTGCATTTTTGACGAGGAGCCTCCGTGCTGATGCGGGAGTGATGATCTCGGCCTCGCACAATCCCTACCAGGATAACGGCATTAAGTTTTTTTCCAACGACGGGTTCAAGTTGCCCGATGAGATGGAAGCTCGTATTGAGGGGCTCATTGTCTCGAACGAGATTGCCCATCTGCGGCCGACGGCCGATGCCATTGGGAAAGCCTATCGAATCGATGATGCCGAGGGGCGCTACATCGAATTTGTCAAACGGTCTCTCCCTAAAGAGCCGGACTTCCAGGAGATCAACGTGGTGGTGGATTGTGCCAATGGCGCAGCCTACAAGGTTGCGCCAACGGTGTTGCGTGAACTGGGAGCGAAGGTTCAGGTGATCGGCAATAAGCCGGACGGAATGAATATCAATGCCGGCTGTGGCGCAGTCCATCCAGAATTGCTGCAGCAGGCGGTCCGCGAGCAAGGGGCTCAACTTGGAGTGGCACTGGACGGGGACGCGGATCGCGCCATTTTCGTCTGCGAACAGGGACGTGTCGTGGACGGCGATCATATTATGGCAATGTTAGCACTGGATCTTCATCGTCAAGGGCAACTCGCGAAGCAGACTGTCGTGGGCACTGTCATGAGCAATTTCGGATTGGAATTGGCCATGACGAAAGCCGGTATCACTCTTGTGCGGACTGCCGTGGGTGATAGATATGTGCTCGAACGGATGTCGTCCGAGGGCTACAACTTCGGAGGAGAACAGTCAGGTCATTTCATCTTCCTGGACCATAATACGACCGGTGATGGTTTGATTTCGGCGTTGCAAGTCTTGTCACTCATGAAGCGCACCGGAAAACCCTTGTCCGAGCTGGCCCACGCCATGACGGCGGTGCCGCAGGTATTATTCAACGTGACCGTGAGGAAGAAGCCGAACCTCGACACCGTCCCAGAACTCCAACGCGCGATCCATGGGAGTGAACAACGTTTGAATGGCAGTGGACGCGTATTGGTGCGGTACTCCGGGACCGAACCGCTCTTGCGCGTGATGGTCGAGGGCGAGTGCGATGACCAGATTCGCGAAGTGGCCCATTATCTGGTCGGCGTCGCCAAGACTCATCTGGGTTAGGGTTGTCGTCCTCCATTGAGGGAGGCTTATGCTGCCGTCCCTCACCGTTGCCTTCATTGCCGGACTCCTCGTTGGGTCACAGATTTCCTATTTCCCCCTGTCCGCCTCGTGCCTGCTCCTCCTTGCCGGACTAGTCACCTTCATCCTCGAACGACTTAATCGGTTCTCCACACGCCAGGGGATGTGGTTCTACGGAGTACTCTTGGTGGGAGTCGTCTATTGGGCGGTGGCTGTCAATCTGCCTGCCCATGATCCGCTAGTCGTACAATCACCCGATGCGGCGATCGCGGTAACCGGTCGTATCGTGGCACCCGTACAACAGGCGCCGGATCGACTGGTCATGATTGTCAGGTCGGACGGTCCAATCGATGCATCAGGAACGTCTAGACATATTCGGCTGACCTGGCGCATGCCTGAACGAGTATTTCTCCAAGGTGATCGAGTCGGCTTTCTGGCGATGTTGCGCCCTCCGAGTGGGTCACTGAATCCTGGTGGATTCGACTATGCGAGGTATCTTGAGCGGCAAGGAATTGAGGCGATCGCTACGGTGACCGGATCCGAGGCGGTGCAGTTTCTTGAGTCTGGCCGTGCGCATGCTTGGTGGGCAATCTTGAATCAATTCGATCGGTGGAGGGGGAGTATCCGTCTGGCTGCACTGCAAAGCCTTCCCCAGCCTGCACTGGGACTCTATGTGGGCATCATCATCGGTGACCGAGGGTATTTGGATCCAGAGTTGCGTGATCAGTTCATGGTGACCGGGACGGTCCATCTCCTCTCTATTTCCGGGAGCCATCTGGGGCTCGTCGCGCTCCTCATCTTCGCGGTCGTCAGATGGGCGATGATTCTGCTGCCTGCCGATTGGCTTCTTGCGTTGTCTCGGAGAATCACGCCGACTCGCATGGCCGCGGTGTGCACGCTCCTTCCTGTTGCAGGCTACGCCTTCCTGGCTGGAGCGGAACTGGCCACGATACGGTCATTGCTGATGGTAGCTGTTGGGCTGAGTGCGATCTGGCTCGGCCAGGAGCGCCGTCTGTTTCATGCCCTCTCTGCCGCCGCGGTGGGGATTTTGCTGCACGATCCTCAGGCGTTGTTCGATATCTCCTTTCAGCTCTCCTTCTTGTCCGTCTTCGCCCTTGCCGGGTGGCTCTCTTGGCCGTCCGCGGCCGAAGTGGAGGACCTGCCGAACAAGCCGTCGATCCTGAGAACCTGCGCTCATTGGGGGAAAGACGCTGTGGTCATGAGCGGGGTGGTGACCTTGGTGACTGTTCCTCTTGTGTCGTTCTATTTCTATCAGCTGCCCTGGCTCGGTCTGTTTACCAATGTGCTGGCTGTTCCCGTGATGGGAATCCTGCTTGTCCCAATAGGGCTCGCGTCCGGAGTGTGGCAGATTGTGATGGGGGGACCCACGCTGCCTTTGGCTTCGCTGAATCAGTGGTTACTCGAACACTTTGTGGCTGCGGTTCGTCTGGTGTCGAGGCTGCCAGGAGGGGAATGGCATGTTGCGGCCCCTTCGGCTCTCACCATGTTCGTATTTTATGGCTGTCTTGTGCTGCTGTGGCAGCGAGTCGGCGGCACGGCATTCCGATGGGCAGCAGGAGCCGGAGTGCTATTGGTATTACTGTGGTGGGCCTGGTCCCCGCGAATGTTTCTTGATGGAGATCACTTCAGAGTCACGTTCCTGGACGTCGGGCAAGGCGATAGTGCCGTGATTGAGCTGCCTGATGGACAGGTGGTGCTGATCGATGGAGGGGCGACGTATGAGCGATTCGACATGGGGCGTGGGGTGGTGGCTCCGTTTCTCTGGAATCGGGGAATCCGCAGCATTGACCAGGTGATCGGCACGCATCCACAATTGGATCATGTCGGAGGCCTGGCCTGGGTGGTCCGGCATTTTAGCGTGAAGAACTACTGGGGGTCCGGAGATACCCGTGATGAGCAGTTCTATCGACGACTACAGGAATCATTGGCTTCTCAAGGATTACAAGAAGGAGTGGCCAGAGAAGGACAGGAGATCGTGTCATCTGGCCCCTGTCGACTGGTGGTCCTCAACCCACCAGTCAATGAGCATGTTGATGTGCCGTCCCACCATACCCATGTGGATGGACATGGGTTGAACAATCGTTCAGTAGCGACTCGTCTGACCTGTGGTATTCATACGATGCTCTTCGCCGCCGATGTCGAGCGCGACGGCTTGTTGAGGATGAGCCGCTCACCGTCTCATGGTCCAGTCGAGGTACTCAAGGTTCCGCATCACGGGGCGGTGAGCTCGTTGAACCGTGACTGGGTGGCATCGTTGCATCCCCAGTATGCCGTATTTTCTGCAGGGCGCCATAATCGCTACAGACACCCGGCCGCTGCCGTTCTCGAAGTATATGAGTTAGAAGGCAGCACGGTGTTACGAACCGATCATGACGGAGGAGTGTGGTTTACTGGAAGAGTGTCCGATGAGACGCTTCACGTGCATCGAGCGAGCGAGTTGGTATGGCAGCCGACGAACCGTGCCTCGTGCCTGTGGACTTGTGAAGAGGCAAACTGGGCTCGGATTTGGAAACAGTGGCGTGACGTGCATTGACCGCCGTTCGTCCGCATCGCATCGACCTACCTCACCGGACCACTTCCACTGATTCTCAGGTCAAAAATCCACGCGTATGTGTAATTGCACACTTTAAGTGCCGGCAAGGCAGAATTTGTCACTCCAGCCTCCATTCCTGTAGGATTCATAGCATAAGTACGCAATTTTATTCATCTTTCATCACTTGATGGCGAGGCATAGCATGTGCATATTTTCGTGTTGGCTTCGCATATGTGTGCCTATTGTTAAGGGAGTTACGGTATGCCAAACCTCGTCCGAATCGTGATCCAGTTACCCGTCAATCTCAAAACCCAGCTCGATAACCTCAAGCAGCAAGGATACACGACCAGTGGCTTTATCAGGGCTGTCTTGGAACGGGAATTCGCCAAAATGGATGAGAAGCCTGCCGTCACCGTTCCCGTTGGAAAACGAGTGAATGGCTGATTGATGCCTGTGAGAGCCTCGATCGTGAGAGAGGGCCTGGAGGGGTTGTGACGCGGTTAACCGATCTTATTCGAGGACAGTCGAGTCAGGACGCTGCGAGTCCTGATGCGAACCACTCCATCCGCTCCATGGGGCCGACCGGCTATTCCATTCCATCTCCCTTGCGTTCATCGTCTATGGCTGAGCCCGATTGGCATCAACGTGCGTGCGATGAGCTTCAGGGAATCAAACGTGCGGCTCAGACAAGGCAGCCGTGGGCCGTTGATGAATTAGCCCGGATCGCTTCCGGCGTGGTGACCTCGCTTGGAACCAATGACAAGCTGGTGCAGACGGCACTGCAACAGGATGCTGGAGACTATCTCGTCAACAATGCCGTGCATGTCGCCATTGTGAGTGTGAAGATTGCGGAAGCGCTTCGATACGAGTCGGCAAAGCTCGAACAGGTTGCGATAGCAGGATTGCTGCACGACCTCGGTATGTTCGCCCTGCCCGATACGTTGGTGTACAAGGCCGGGACATTATCAGAGACAGAACTCCAGGACATGCGGGAGCATCCACAGCACGGAGCCCGCTTGTTCAAGGATGTCGGAGAAGCCTATCCGTGGGTGGGGAATGTGATCCTCCAAGAACATGAGCGATGGGACGGCAGCGGCTATCCTCATAAGTTGAGCGGCAATCAGATCGATGAGATGGCCCTCATCATCGGGTTGGCAGATGCCTTTGATGCGCTGATGAGTGCACGGCCCTATCGAGGTGGCGTGTCGGCCCATCGGGCGATCCGGACACTACTCGTCAACAGCAAGACGGTATTTCCCTATCATCTTCTGAAGGCGTTGGTCGACCAACTTTCGATCTATCCACTCGGCACGACCGTTCGTCTGAACACCGGCGAAACCGGAGTCGTATTTCAGTTGAATCGGCAGTACCCGATGCGTCCGATCTTGCAAGTCTCCCAACAGGCTCACTCTGGTCAGGTCGTGGTATCGAAGATGGTGGATTTGCGGGCCGAAACATCCTTGCACATTGTGGAAGTGGTGCCCATCGGTTGATCCACGATAGGAGAATAGGAGATGCGTACGTGCGACCGCTAATCCCTCGACATTTCATCGGTCTTCTGGGTGTTGGTCTCATTGTCGCAGTGGCGTTTTTCGGATGCCGCAATCCGGCCAGTTCCTCTTTGGCTCCTTCGGCAATCAGTCCCCCTGGGATGACAGTCCCACCCTTGCCGAAGGGGGATGTGTATGCCGATGAAACCGTTCCGACCTCGGAAACACCCATTGAAACCGGCGACACAATCGAGGCGGTGATTCGTCGCGGCGCCGGGGAGGAGAAGTTCTCGAGCGTCGTGCGAGAGAACGGGAAGATTTCTGTCGGGTTTATGGATGTGGATGTCGGGGGCGCGACCGCAGCAGTAGCAGAGGCTCGCGTCCAGGACGCCGCTGTTCCCTTTATGCGCCACCCGCGTGTGCAGGTCCTGTTGAAGAAGAAAGTGTTGAAGATCAAGCGTGTCTTTGTGTTTGGGGATGTGAAAAAGCCCGGAATGGTTCCCATGCCGAGACACATGACGGTGCTGCAAGCCCTTGCCGCCGCAGACCTGTATCAGGAAACCGCCTTACTGGAGGAAATCCGAGTAATTCGAGGCGGTGACCTCGCAAAGCCGCATATCCTGATGGCCGACCTCGCGCGCGCCTTTACCTATGGAGATATGACGAGGAACGTGTCGTTGGAGGAAAACGATATCGTCTTTGTGCCGCGCGAGCATTTGGGCGATGCCGCTGAAGCTGCGAAAAAGATCATGCCGGTCGTTTCGGCTGCCATCGTACCGTTCTACCCGGCGTTTATTCTTCCCGCATTGCTGGGGCGATGATCCTCGGAATCGACACGAGAGAAGGACGCTGATCGTATGGCCCAATATGAACTCAACGTCATCGATTATTGGCTGATTGTCAAGAAGCGGAAATATCTCATTCTATTGGCAGCGGGGCTCGTGGTGCTGTTCACGTTCCTGTTTTCAGAGCTGTTCAAACCGAGCCCCCTGTATGAAGCCTCTGCGCGGGTGAAGTTCGACCGAACGAACACCATGGCCCAACAGTTGATCGAGACGATGTCCTTTTCGAATGCCAACGACCTCAACTCCCAGACCGAGTTTATCCGGGGGTTCCCGGTGATGGAGCGCGTGGCGATGGAGTTAGGCCGTGTGCCGGCAACGGTGACGTCGGAGGAGAAGCGATCGGCCGGCTATCTCAATACGGTCTATAACCTCGGCCAGGAAATCAAAACCCAACGTGAAGGCGATACGAATATCATTCGCATCACGGCCACATCGGAACAACCGGAGACGGCAGAGAAGACGGCCAATTCAGTGGCGAATGCCTATCGGCTTGAAAACATCACGACTCGGAACCGTCTCGTTATGGAATCGCGGCGGTTTGTCGAGGAACAGCTGGCCGGACTTGAGCGGCAATTGAACGTTGCAGAAGATGCGCTGAGGGCATTTCGTGAGCGGGAAGGGCAGGTGTTTCTGACCGATGAGGCGCGCGCCGCGCTGGAGACATTCACCAAGCTGGAAGAGCAGCATAATGAGGTCATGCGAAAGCGGGCGGAGGGGGAACGGCAGATCTCGGTGCTCAACCGGAGCGATATGGTGATCGGAGATCAAACCGGTCGGATTTTCACTGAGGAGCAGAATGCACTGCTCACGATTTTGAATCAGCGGCTCCTCGATCTCATCCAGGAACGAAACACCCTCCTGATTAATTACACGGCGGATCACCCGCAAGTTCGAGAGCAACAGAAAAAGATCGATAACGTCAAGGCCGAGATGCTGATCGAGGTCCGAGCGAAGCTCAAGACCATGCAAGATCGAGAATCGACGCTGTTGGAACAGCGCGATCGTTACCGGAATAGGTACTTGCAGTTTCCACGAGCGGCGATTGAGATGGGCCGACTTGAGCGTGACGTGAAGGTGAACGCGGATTTGTTGGCGACGCTCAAGGCCAAGCATCAAGAGTTACAGATCAAAAGCGCAGAACAGATCGAAGAGGTCACGATTGTTGTGCCGGCCATCATGCCCAGCGCACCGATCAATGCGCCCAACACGGAGCTGAACCTCATGGTGGGCTCTCTCATGGGAGTGTTTCTCGGAATCGTCATTGCCTTTGCCCGCGAATCGTTCGATACCTCGATCGGGACGATCGAAGGGATCGAGGAGTTTCTCAAGGTGCCGGTTCTCGGCGTCATTCCGCAGTTCGATGCAAAGGACATGGAGGAAGCTGCCCGCGCGGCGCTACCAGCCAATGCTTCGGCGTCCACTGTGGAAAATTTTTCGAAACTTATTTGCCTGATCGATCCAAAGTCAGTTCTGTCAGAGAGTCTACGGTCGCTGCGGACGAATATCCAATTCGCCAGCTTGGATCGGAAGGTCAAATCCATCCTCTTCACCAGCGCGGGGCTTGGAGAAGGCAAGAGCACCTGTGTCACGAATCTGGCGATCACGCTCGCCCAGGAAGGGCAACGAGTCTTACTTGTTGATGCAGACCTTCGGAGACCGATTGTGCATCAGCGGTTGGGTCTAGATCGGGCTCCCGGTCTCGCAGATGCCCTCGTAGGCAGTGTCTCCTGGCGCAATCACGTGCGGTCCACAACGGATCTGATGCTCGGGCCGATGGGGGTAGATCGGGTGATGAGCACGCCTGGGTTGGACAACTTGCATATTCTGACCAGTGGGTCTGAGGTCGGCAATCCAAACGAGTTTCTCAACATGAACAAGATCAAGTTGCTGATACGAGAGATGAATGAGGAATACGACCTCGTGCTCTTCGATACTCCTCCCATTCTCCCGGTCACGGATGCAGTGGCATTCAGCTCAGCCGTCGATGGGACGATCCTGGTCTACCAAGTCGGACGGATCGGTCGGAACGCCCTCAAGCGGGCCAAGTTCCTCCTCGACCATGCCCAGACTAATGTGATGGGCATCGTCTTGACGAACGTGAAATCCGAGGTCCAGCCGGATTACGGTGTGTACCGCTACGAATATCGCTGATCGGCCGGAAGCGGAGAGCCTATGCACGAATCAGCGTCCAAGCCGTATGAGATCGCGATTTTTTCGACGTTCGCGTTGCTCATCGCGTTTGGCCTGACCTTGTCGACCCCGACCCTCAGTCTCCAAGTCCTCTGCGGGTTCATCGTCCTACTGATCGCATTTCTCTCAGTCCAAGCCTCGCTCTATCTACTCATTTTTGCGATGCTGCTGTCCCCAGAACTTGCGGTTGGAACCATGCAAGGCCGAGGGGTGGGAGGGCGAGAGCTGTCGATTCGTTTCGAGGATGTCCTGCTGATCATCATCGGATTGAGCTGGCTTGCGAAAACGATCATCTACAAGGAATTGGCCCTTATTCGCGAGACCCCGCTGAATCGGCCGATTATGTATTACATGGTGGCGTGCGTAGTCGCGACCGGACTTGGGGTCATGTCGGGCCGTGTTCGGTGGGCCACGGGTACGTTCTTTATCCTGAAATACTTTGAGTATTTTTTCATCTTCTTCATGGTCGTCAACCATGTACGGACTCGGCGTCAGGTCATGCAACTGGTCGGGGCCCTCTTCGTGACGGCCTTCTTGATCAGCCTCTATGCCATCTATCAGATACCCAGCGGGGCTCGGGCCACGGCGCCGTTTGAAGGGGAGAGCGGAGAGCCCAATACGCTCGGTGGCTATCTGGTGTTCATTGCAGCCATTGCCATTGGTCTGATTCTGTATGTCGAATCCATTGCCGTGCGCGCCGTGCTGATTGGGCTGCTCGGACTCATGTCGCTGGCGCTTATGGCGACCTTGTCGCGAACCTCCTATCTGGCCGTGATTGTCTTGGCTCTTAGTGTGTTTGTCGCAAAGTGGCGCAATCCGCGCGTCGTCGTCGTCACACTTATCATTGTGATGTTGGTGCCGTTACTCGTTCCGGCGAACGTCACGCAGCGAGTCAGTGAAACATTTTTCGGTCGTCAGTACGGAGGGGAGATCCAGGTCGGTGGCGTGGCTTTGGACTTATCGACGACCGACAGAGTTCGGTCCTGGACCTATGTGCTCCGTGATTGGACGGCCCATCCGGTATTCGGCTCTGGTGTGACCGGATATGCGTGGGCCGACGCACAGTTCGTCAAGATTATCGGAGAGACGGGGTTGGTTGGGCTCGTGGCGTTTCTCTTTATCATCGTCCGTCTATGGTTGATGGCCCGTGACTCGTTTCTATCGGAGCGCGATCCATTCTCCAAAGGCCTGGCACAGGGCTTCCTTCTGGGGATGATCGCCATGTTGGCGCACTCTGTCGGTGCCAATACCTTTATCCTCATCCGTATCATGGAGCCGTTCTGGCTCTGTGCCGGACTGGTCATTCTCTTGCCGCGTCTGACATCGGAGCAGACGGACCCTGCCCCTCAGCGAGCGCTCGTATGAGGTGGTTCCTCTTCTGTTATTGGTATGAACCGGATGCACCATCCGATCCCGTAGGGCTCGTCCGTCTCTGGTCCTTGGCGCGCCAGCTCGTCGAACGAGGCGACAGCGTGACCGTCCTTCCTCCACGGTATCGCTCCTCGTTGCTCCAGCGAGGATTTTCGACCGCGCGGATTCCACTCCTTCCCTGGCCGCTGTTGCGTCCGATTTCCTACGCGGTGTTCTCCTCCATCGTTGCTCTTGTGCGAGCCTGTCGGTCGAAACCGGATGTCGTGTATTACCGGTGGATGGACAGTCCGCATCCATTGTTATTTGCGAGACTAGTCGGCGCGCAGTGCGTCTGCGAAGTGAACGGGGATCCGGTACCTGACTGGTCAGAGACCGATCGTACGGGTAAGAGGAGATTCAGACATTGGCTAGCGTCCTTTGCCCTCAGCCGCTGCGATCGCGTGGTCGTGCTGACCGAAGGATTACGCGATCTCGTCGTTCGCCGATATCGGGTTGCTACTGAGCGAGTGGCCGTATTGCCGAGTGGAACGGATACCGGCTTGTTTATTCCTCAGGAAGCAGTGGTATGTCGGCGCCGAATCGGATTGGGCCTCGATCGGGACTACATTGGTTTTGTCGGGAGCTTCTACCGCTACCAAGGATTGCAATGTTTACTGGAGGCGATGGTCATCATTAGGCGCACCATACCGTCCGTGCATTTACTCCTGGTTGGTGACGGAGAAGCCGCTCAGGAGTTGAAGCAGCAGGCGGGTCGTTTGGCATTGAATCCGTGCATTACCTGGGCCGGCAGGATACCCTATCAGGAAGTTCCGACGTGGATCGGTGCCATGACGCTCTGTGTGGCTCCGTTCCGAGGGGATCGTGGCGAAACGTCTCCGGTCAAGATCTTTGATTACCTTGCCTGCGGAAAGCCCGTAATCGCCAGCGCGATCCCCTCGGTCACGGGGACGTTTTTTCAAGAGACCGGAGTCGCCTTGGTCCCGCCGGACGATCCGGCTGCATTGGCTCAGGCGGTACTCGGGCTCTTGAACGATCCGGAGCGGCAGTCTCACATGGCAGCCCAGGGTCGGCGTTTTGTTGAACAGGGGTATAGCTGGACAGATCTCACCAATCGCTTGAAAGAGTGGCTTGCCACGAGGCAGGTACCGATACAGCATGCGCATCCTCGTGTTCTGTGATGAAGACCTGAGCATTGCAGCGGGGGGTGCCAGGCAAGTGGCAGAACTGGCGCTGGGGCTGCAACGGTTGGGACATGAGCTGTGTGTCGTGGCTCCACGCCCTCGCCATCCGATCGATTGCACGACGGTATACAGTCAGCTCACTCTCGTCCAGGTTCCGGTTCTCAGAAGGCTTGGGCTGCGGCCTCTGATCTTCCTCGCGCTGTCAGGATGCATCTTGCTCTTCCAGATTGTGAGAAAGAGACCGGATGTCATTGTCTGGTTCGACTCGCCGGGACAATGGGCTCCGCTCCTATGTCATACATTGACTCGCTGCCCCTATGTCCTATTCGTGAATGGTCTTCCCGACGAAGAAGTTTCTGGAATCTGGCAATGGCAGCCATTGCGCGCCTGGCTCCAAGTTACATTGAAGACCGCAGCCAGACGGGCCTCTGCAGTCGTGAGCATTTGCCCTGAGATTTTGGATCGCATGCAGAAAGAGTGGGGGATTCCTCTCGCACAGAGTGCGGTCATACGGAACGGCGTCGACGTCGAGGAGTTTCAGCCGATCGATTGCGCAGCATCGAGACGGCAGTTGGGATTGGAGCCCTCCGGTTCGTACGTCGGATTTGTCGGAGGATTTTTCCCCTGGCATCATCTCGACCAGCTGCTCGACGCCATCCCCGGTGTGTTGCAGTCAATCCCCCAGGCTCGCTTCCTCTTGGTCGGTGACGGTGGAACCAGAATAGAACTCGAGGCAAAGGCTCGAACGATGGGAATCGAGTCGTCCGTGCAGTTCGTCGGGCGGGTGCCCTTTCAATCGGTGCCTGGATGGATTGCCGCCTGCGATGTCTGTGTCGTGCTGCACAAACCCACGAGATCCTATCCTGGCGATTCCATGAAACTATGGGAGTATTTGGCCTGCAACAGGCCGGTGGTCGCGACGGCTGGGCCAGGGTATGGGGACTTCATTGAAGCAACCGGCTGCGGAGTGGCTGTGAAGCCTGACGACTGTGAAGATCTTTCCCGCCAGATCGTTCGACTCTTACGCGATGGCCAGGGTCGCACCACAATGGGGGCTAGGGGACGACAGGCGGCCATGAAGGACCATACATGGGAGAAGCGGGCTGAGCAGTTGGTATCGATTATCAAGGATTGCCTGAAAGTTCACCAACGTGTGGAGACGAAGAATATGGTGCGGCGAGGGGTGAGATGATGGCAGCGGGAACATCGGCGCATTCATCACTCTTGTCATGGGTGTTGCCGAACGCAGTCCAGGAACGACTTCGTAACTGGCGATGGCAATATCAATTGACGGGTATTCGGGCGAAGCTCGTGCGGCAGGATCTTCCGCCGGGCGTGCCGCCAGATCAGCTACGCAGGCAGTTGGCCGAAGCCGGGTTTCCGTTGCGCCCATTTTCAATATCGCCCCAAGCGATTACGCGCTATGTCGACCAGGCAGGCTATGCAAGGCGGTCCTACTACGATTCCGGTCGCGCTCCCAACGCTGTGGAGAAATATCTGGAGCATTATGTGGCGTTAACGTTGCTTCAACTGTCCGACCAAGAAGTCTATATCGATGTGGCCAGCGACACGTCTCCCTTGTCGGATATTGCTCGAGAGTTGAAAGGCGTACATGCCTATCAGCAAGATTATGCTTACCCGGACGGGATGCGAGGTAACCGGATCGGCGGCGATGCCTGCGCACTTCCGCTTCCAGACGGGTTTGCCGATGCCATGTCCTTGACCTGTTCCTACGAGCATTTCGAGGGGGATCGCGACATGGCGTTCTTGTGCGAGGCGGAGCGTGTCTTGGCGCCTGGGGGGCGGCTGTGTATCCTCCCACTCTATCTCTCGAGCACCTATCATATCAGGACGAATCCCTCGCTCGACATCACTGGACTCGTATTTGATGATCAGGCGGTGGTCTGTTGTCGGCGTGACGTCCATGTACGCCATGCCCGTCAGTACGATGTGGCGAACTTGCTCTCGCGAGTGGCTTCACATCGAGGGGCCTTGGCGATGGAACTCTATGAGATCGTCGATGCCGCCAGCGTCGATCCGTCCTGTTATCTCCGGTATGCCGCTTTGTTCAGGAAAGCTGAATCAGAGACTATTTCGGGAGCCGTTCGGTGATGGACGGATCGACTTCAGGACATCTTCTCTCATGGGGGAACCTACGGGCTCGCTTGATGCAGGCCGGTATATGGGTTCTGGTAGGGTTCGTTCTCGACAAGTTGATTGCGACCGCACAGCTGATGGTGCTCGCCCGTCTGTTGATGCCGTCGGATTTCGGTCTGATGGCGACATCGGCCGTCGTTATCGTGACGGCCAGCACTCTTGCGGAATTAGGGCTTGAGCAGTCGTTGATCGCCCGGCAGCAGGTGACGCACGGCGACCTCATGACCGCCTGGATCATTGGGATTGGTCGAAGCCTGGCGCTTGGAAGTATTCTTTTTGTCTGTGCGGGACCGATTGCACAGATCTTTCACGCCCCTCCACTGGAATGGATTCTCCGGATGCATTGTGTGGGGCTGCTCATTCAGTCTTTGCAAAGTCCCGCTCTGACCGTGTTGCTGAGGAATCTTGATCTCAAGCGTCGGGTCAAGCTGGACCTGCTTCGCCGGATATGTGAGGCCACCGTCACCCTCGGTCTTGCCGTCTGGCTGCACAGTGTCTGGGCTCTCGTGATAGGGCAACTGACCGGGTTTGCGATCGGGTCCCTTGCATCCTATTCGGTCGCCCCCTTTCACCCGCGCTGGTCATGGGATTGGAAGAGAGTTGGCCAGTTCATCGAGTACGGAAAGTACGTCAACCTGACATCAGTACTTATTATGGGAGTCATGAGCGGTGGCGAACTGGCGATCAGTTTCTTGTTGGGGGTCGAGTCGCTCGGACTGTACCAGATCGCCATGGCCATTCCCGTGCTGATCGGCATTCGTCTGCCGATGATGATGAACCAAGTTGCGATGCCGGCCTATGCGTTTGTTGAACAAAGCCGTCAGGTGGCCGGCCGAATGTTCACGATGCAGGTGGGATTGGTCGCCATCCTCCTAGTCCCGCTTACGGCAATTGTCATGATTTGGGCGCCGGAGATCATACAGACCATGGCAGGTGAGCGGTGGATGGAGGCGGCTGAACCGCTCAGGATCCTGGCGGTATTCATGGCCTGTTACGCGCTATCCAGCGTGATGGGGGCGTTCTATTTAGGTATGCGGCATCCTGAATACCAGACCCGCTGTTGGATCGTGCAATTTCTAATTTATGCCGGGACGATTGCACCGTTCACGGCGCATGCGGGCTTGCGGGGAGCGGCCGGGGCCTTGAGTCTCAGTTTCGCCATAGGGTTTGCCATGCATTTGCGGTATGCGAGGACTGCGCTTGGTGAAAAGATGCCCTCGTTCTTGGGGATCCTACGGCAGGAATATCCTCGCGTGGTGGAATCGATTCGAGGGCGGTAACGCCAAACGAGCGATGTTGTGACAGGGCGAAGGGCTGACTATGGAGATGTCCAGAGCGGCACAAATTGAAATTCAAGATGCCACAGACAGCACAGGTATGGACTTAATAGGTCTCAGGATCCCTCATGGTGCGTGTCCAGGGTGCCGGTCTGAAGGTACTCACAGAAATCTGGAGTCGCGAGGTCCTTCTGATCGGCTGGAGTGCGGATCATGCGGGCTGCAGTTTTGGTGGCCTCTCGCCCGGGCCAGCGCTGAATGGTATGGCATGCATGGAACGACCACAGCCGATTGGTGCGATTCATTAGTACGCCCAGGACATCAGAGATTTCTTACGCGTCCTCCACTCCGATCCGGACGCCTTCTTGATATTGGGTGTGGACATGGTTTGTTCCTATCCCTCGCCCGCGACAAGGGTGGCATTGATGCCTGGGGGTTGGATTGGGACATCCGGGCGGTAGAGTTTGGACGGCAATACCGGCGCCTGGAGCATCTCTATGCACAATCGATTGAGGAGTTTCAGGCTGCTGAACGAGTGGGATTATTCGACGCGGTGACAATCTTTGAGGTGCTCGAACACCAGGATGACCCGGCTGCTTTTCTCAACCGCGCAGCAGCCGTCTTGAAACCCGGAGGTGTGCTGGCAGGCAGTGTGCCAAATCGTACTCGGCTTGTCATTGGGGCACGTGAGGAATGGGATTATCCGCCCCAACATTTACTGTGGTTTCACAGACATTCTCTAATGTCATTGCTTCAACTCAGTGGTTTTGAACGCATCAGGATCTATTCCCTGCTGGATATGCAAGCGCTGACAAATCAGATTCTGGCTCGCTTCAGCTTTGGCTTAGCAAGTCGAGTCGTTCAGATGCCAGAACCACCGGCCTCGAATGTTACGGAGCTCAGCGAGGGGGAATGGGAACAGCTGAAAACGAGGTCTACACCGTTTGGGTATCGCATGACAACTATCGTTAAGAAAGTCATGCTGATGCCGGTACTCCTTCCCGCACTGCTTTGGGGTAAAGCGACCCCATCGGCTCGGCATACGCTGTACTTTGAGGCATATCGAGCCAAGGGATCTGTTTAAGGGTATGGCAAAAGACGTAGCGCGCATCTCGGTCATCATTCCTACCTTTATGCGAGAGGAACTACTTTGCCAGTGCTTGATGGATGTGCTGCAGCAAACATATGCACAGTTTGAAACGATTGTTGTCGACCAGACTGCTCAGCACAAACCAGAAACAGAAGTGTTTCTCAGAAGCCTTCTTGATCGCATCAGATACATTCGACTTGATCGACCAAGTGTGACCGCGGCTTGCAATGAAGGTGCCCGTGTGGCATCTGGATCCATCCTGGTGTTCCTGGATGATGATGTACGGATTTCTGATCGTGAGTTTCTGCACAAACACGCTGCCTGCTACGGCGACTTATCGGTAGGCGCGGTGGCAGGGCGGGTGCAGGATCCCCGACACCCTGGAGGGGTTCCGTATGATCCTCGTTCATTGGACCCGGTTTGGGGATGGTCCTACACGGGATGGGATCACCACACGCATGCGGATGTGGTGACAATCCCGGGCGCAAATATGTCGTGTCGCAAGAATCTCTTCATTCAGCTGGGCGGGTTTGATGAATGTTTCACCGGCAATGCCGTGCGATTTGAGAATGACTTTTGTCTTCGGATGCGGACTGCAGGTTTCCGGGTTATTTTTGATCCAGCAGCGGAAGTAGTGCATCACTATGACAGCGAGGGGGGACATAACAATCGGCACTTGTATGGGACGAGCGAAGAGTCCCATGCCTGGTATGTCTCCTATTTCAGAAACATGGTCTATGTCACGGTCAAACATATACCGATGCGGGTTTGGCCGCTGGCTTGCTGGAATTTATGGCGTCAACATGTCTTCAATCGCCCGTTTCTGCAGATAGGACTTCCTTTCGTGTTCGCGCGGCAATGCGTGTTTGTCCGCGGAGTGTGGCAAGGCCTGCTGGCCGGACGGAGAGCAACTGGCCATGGAGCGCACAATAAGTAAGCGACGGAACATGCTCTTTGCGGACTCGCCATACTGCTGGGTCCGGCGTTGGCTGCGGCGTTCCTAGATGTGCTGCTGCGTGTGTTTTCGATTCCGGCGATCGATGTGCATCGGCGTGGGCCGATCCGGCAAGAGGATCATCGAACGTTTTTCGTCTACGATGCCGAACTGGGATGGCGTGGACGTCCGGACGCCACCGGGCCGTTTACGGGCTGGGAGTTCGACACACAGGTCCATCTGAACGAGCTGGGCTTCCGCGATGTCCGGGCGTGGCACGAGAAATTACCGGGCCAATATGAGTTGCTTCTGTTGGGAGACTCCATCACGTGGGGGTACGGGGTCGAAGAAGGCCGATGGTACTCCGATCGCCTCTGGACGAATTGTCGAAGTTGGGAGTCAATGGCGTGGTGAAAAATGCGGCGGTGAGCGGATACGATACTGGGCAGGAGCTATTGCTGTATCGGCAGCTTAAGCGCAGAGGCTGTCCCGATGTGGTGCTAGTCGGCCTGTATAGCAATGACGTGAGCGAGAATCTGTCGGCGTAGCAAGGCGCGTATCCTAAGCCGTATTTTCAGTTGGTGCAAGACATCCTGAAGCTGATGAACGTTCCGGTTCCAACCGAGGATCGATGGAACGTTCATCAGGCGGTAAGGGATCGAGACTGGATGTCCAGGCTGCGTGACCACTTACGCCTGTATGCCATGGCGGCGTGGATCAAGGAGATGGTTTGGCAAGCGGTTCAGGCAGATCTTCCCAAGCGGTCCCCTCCAGATGAGGCGGGGATCGAAGTTGCCGTTACGCTGTTACGCGAATTGGTCGGTGAGGTGGTGCAGGACAAGAGAGATGCTGCAGTTCTCGTTCTGCCCGATGTCAGCGGCCTGAGGGGCGGCGGTGCGTCAGCGTCGACCTTGTCCGCACAGCGAGCGGGGGTGTCGTCGATATTCGAACTCAGTCAGAAGTTTCAGGAGGCGGAACGGAGCCAGGGCGTACCGTTGTTTTATCGGTTGGATGGATCCCATTGGACGAAGCGGGCGCATGAACTGGCGGCGCAGCAGATTGCGCGGTTTCTCGCTGAGTCGGCCTTCTTCCGCAAGGCACCGAGACTATGTTCGGCACAGTTCTGAATGATGTCGGTGAGAGGCGGTGTGCACACATGCGTATCGGCATTGACACGCAAGCTCTCTCCGGGGGGGGCCGACAAGGGTTTTCGACCTATGTCTGGAATCTGATGCGGGCGTTTCGGTCGAAATTTTACGACCATGAGTTCCTAGAACTCTCGTGTGCCAGAGAGCCCAATTGGCGTCTGCCGAACCAGCTCTGCTGGGACCAGGTGCAATTACCGTATCGTGCCTGGCGAAATAAGGTCGATCTCCTCCATGCGCCTGCCTATTCAGGGGCGGTTGCACGTTCTCAGCCGTTGGTGCTCACGGTCCATGATCTGATGTACACACGGCATCCGGAATGGCTGCCGACCCAGCGCGCTCGGTGGTACTGGGGGAGCTGGATCCCTCTGACGGCTCGGCGTGCCACCGCAGTCATTACGCCGTCCGAGCACACAAAGCACGACCTCATCGAATTGGCACGTGTGTCGCCCGATCGCATCCATGTGGTGCCTGAGGCCATCGACCAGTTGTTCTTGACCCATTCGTCCAGCGAGCAGATCCACGTTTCGTTGAGCCGATGGGTGGGTAAAGCACCCTACCTATTATATGTCGGCAGTGTGGACGGCAGGAAAGATTGGCGAGCGCTCATGCAAGCCTTCGCCCTTCTCAGGGCAAGGATTCCGGAGGTTCGTCTCGTCATTGCCGGCCACATCATTCAAGGCCGTTCACACATTCATGAACACATTCAGGCCTGCAATGTGGCCGATGCCGTCATCTGCACGGGGTATGTGGAAGACGCTGAACTTGTTGGGCTGTATGCTGGGGCGAGCCTCTTTGTCTATCCCTCATGGTTCGAAGGGTTTGGATTACCCTTGCTCGAAGCGATGGCGATGGGGGTCCCGGTCATTTCGTATCGAACCTCGTCGATTCCCGAGGTGGTCGGCGATGCCGCAATCCTCATCGATCCGCCCTTTCGTTCAGAGGACCTCGCCGGCGAAATGGAGCGGGCGTTGACGGATCACTGCTATCGCAGCGAATTGGTCGAGAAAGGCGTACGCCGTGTGAAACAGTTTAGCTGGGATCGAGCGGCGGAAGAGACCATGGCAGTTTACGAACGATGTATATGAAAATGTTCTTGCAGCGATCGAAGTGGATATCGGTGGGATTGTGGTTGGAACCAGGCTGTCAGTGGTGCGGTTGGATAGCCGCGATACCGTTGGTCCAACGAAGCCAGAAGATTTGGAATGACCTCAAGACCATCGGGCGGTTATGGAGTGAGCCGCAAATGGTTGAGCCGATCTTGGCTGATTCGGTCGGAACGTATTGATATAGGAAGAAGCAGATCTGATGGAACGCCGCGACGCCTATCCGACCGACACTCAACACATCGTGAACTTGTCGGGATATGTGTGGGCAGCCAGACAGATTCCAGGGCTGGATCAGTTGCGAGTGCTCGATCTCGCCTGTGGGACGGGCTACGGGTCCGACTATCTGAGCGGAAAGGCCGGTCGAGTCGTCGGAGTGGACTGTGTTCCTCAGATTGTCGCCCGTAACCGTGCCCGCTACGGTCATTCCGGTGCGTCGTTTTTGGCAATGGATGGTTGTGCGCTGGGTTTTCTCGACGAGTCCTTCGATTGTATTCTGTCGCAAGATACGATCGAACATATCCAAGACGATCGGCGGTTCGTGGCGGAGGTTGCGCGTGTTTTACGCAAAACCGGCGTGCTCGTAATATTTACGCCGCATGGGAAAAGCGTCGCCGACAAACCGGAGGACCCCTATCATGTGCGGGAGTATAACCGGAAGGAGTTTCAAGACATTCTGTCGCCATACTTTTCAACCATTCGATGGTTCGGTCGCCGCCAAGGGACTCGATTGAAAGCCGCTGAACGATCGATGGATGGCGTGCGGCGATTTGATCCATGTGGCATCCGTAATCTTGTTCCGCGCTCGATTCGGCATTGGCTCGGTGGTGTGGTCAGTCGGCTTCAGGGTGGGCCTACGCTGGAGGCGATCACTCCTGAAGACATTGAATATGAGGAAGGTGTGGCAGGGGATACGAATCTTATCGGAATTTGCATGAAATGACGCAGGTAGGCGGTACGCGGCAAAAGCTGTTGGTTAGGAATGGGCGGATCGAGAAACGATGACGATCTATCGAGGATGTCTTTAGAAGGTCGTTGGGTAGATATGCGGAGCGTGGATGGTCAGTCGTTGGAGAGGGAGGCATGGAGTGAGTAGTATGGTGAGCTTTAGAACGACCATTATCGGAGTCTTGCTCATCTGCGCCGTGCTGGTTCGCGTAGCACTGTTCTCCGGTGGCGTCAGGGGATCGGACGCTTATGCGTATGCCCATCAGGCTTATAATATTGCGACCGGTCAGTATGATGTGACCATGGACAAGCAGTACTACGGGTTTCGGTATGCCGTCTTGCTCCCGACGGCATTGGCCTATGCGTGGTTTGGAGTGGCGGATTGGTCGTCGGCTTTTTTCCCGTTACTCGCCTCTCTTGGAACATTGCTGTTGTTGGTCTGGCTTGGAACAGCGCTGTTCGACGAACAGACCGGCTTGTTCGCTGGTGGATGCTATGTTTTTTTCCCCTTAGACTTGCCTGCCGCAACCCTTTTAGGCCCGGACAGCTTTATTCCATTCCTATCGACCGCTGCCTTTCTGGCCTGCTGGCTTGCCTGTGGGGAACAGTCGAAGGTTGGTCGTCAGACTGGATGCTATCTCTTGAGCGGGTTGTGTATCGGATTGGCGATACAGGCTCGCGAGAGCAGTGTTCTCCTGCTCGGTTCGTTGATATGCCTTATCCTTATCCGCCGAGTGTGGTCGCTGAAGCCGCTGTTCATCCTCGTTGGATGTATGATCCCACTCGCGGCCGAAATGGGCTATTACTGGGCCATGACGGGTGACTTGTTCTATCGGCAATCAGTGATTCAGCAGTTGAACGACCTCTACGCCTTTGATGCTGCCATGGCGACTCCGTCGCAGACCTATTTTGTCGGAGGACCGACATCCTGGGGCTATTATCCGGCGGCGATGTTGGGATGGGATCTCGGAGGGTTGGCCTGGTTCAGTTTTTTCATCTACGCGGCATTGGGCGGAATTGTGATTGCAGCATGGCGGGGGGAGCTACAACGGATCGTTCCGGTGCTTGCCTGGATCGCCGTGCCGTTCTTGTATCTGGAGTTCGGTAGCGTGTCACTCTGGCGCTACGTACCGCTTCCCAAGGTCCCTCACTACATGAGTGTAATTTCCGGCGCCATGGTGTTGCTCAGCGCCTATGGTGTGGTTACGCTCTTCCGGCATGCTAATTGTCTCGAAAGGGGGCCGCAGCTACTCTCGTGGGTTAAGTGGAGGATAGTAGGCATGGTCTTTGTGGTGGCCGGTCTTGCCGGAACCTCGCTGTACGGCACCTATCGCGTGCTTCAGAACGGGCAGGACGACGCGCGGCCCTACGAACGGGTGGCAGCCATGGTGGAGAAGGATCCCACTCGCCCGATTTACGTCACGCACCCCCGTTGGATACTGTTTCTCAACTACCATCTTCGGTATCAAACGGGGATCAACTACTACAGTCACCACCAGAATTTTTCAAATGGCCGGCTTCGAAACCTGAAGGACGTGGAAGATTGGGATCATGTTCCTCCGGCATATGTAGTTCTCCACGATCGATATCTGTACTTCGATACAGTGGGTAAGCCGATCAATCGGGCGGGGGTGCTCTCTGATCTTGCCCAACGCAGACTATCGACTTGGCGGATTATTGGGGACGAGAAAGGTAAACCATCATACAATTCATTCAAGCTGCTCGAGTCGGATGGTGTCAAAGGACAGTCGATGGCTTCGTTGAGAACGGGGATGTGAGGTGCTGGGTGACACTGTATGAAGCAGTGCTCCGTTGATCTTAATTGTGAGATCCTGCCGGAGTCTAATGGGACATTCGGTCTGGTGATCACAAGCGAAGTCGTCGAGCATTTGATCCAGCCGGACCATGTCCTCACGGAACTCACCCACGTGCTAAGGCCGTGGGCGCCATTTTAATTACTCAGCGACATCCTGCTGATCATCGGAAGGAAGCCGTGAGGTCGTGGCCTACGAACTAACCAGACGCGAGTTCGAACAAGTGATTCGAGCCTACAGACCATCTCTGTACGAGACGTTTGGAGTGGACGATGCGCGATTCACCACGCCGATGAATCACGCATTGAAGTGTCGCGACCGTCTCCACGTGGCGCTTCGAAGCGGATTACAGCGTTTGTCGGAGGGGCCACAGACGATCGTCGACTTCGGTCCCTTCCCAGGCAGCCTGTTGCGTCTCTTGCGCAGGATTGAGCCGACGAGCACGGCGCGGCTGGTCGGCGCCGGTCTGATGGTCAGTCCCGAGTTTGTACAATTGATGAAACAAGATGCGGACGTGGAGATTCTCACGGTCAACCTCGATCTTGCCGGTCAACAGTTTGCGGCCAAGGGTTATCAGGAGAAGGTGCCGTTGCCGAACTCTTCTGCACGGCTTGCCTTTGCGCTGGAGATCATCGAACATCTGACATCACCGTTTCAGTTGATGTCGGAAGCGTATAGGCTGTTGAAATCCGGCGGCCATCTCGTGATCACGACGCCGAATGTCACTCGCATCGGCAATATCTTCAAGCTCTTGATCGGTCGATCGCCCAACGATCGCCTGGCCCCTCCCGGCTACAATGATCCGAGCGATGAGTGGCGGCCGCATGTACGGGAATATGCGATGCATGAATTAGCTGAGATGTTGCGCCACGTCGGATTTGAAGTGGCCACGACACAGTTTTTTCTGGGTGACGACACGCAGGACTCGCTCAAGACTGTCCGCCAGCGCGCGATCGATTGGGCCAAAGTGCCGTTCTATCTCGCCCCGCATTTGCGCGGGAGCCTCTTAATTGTGGGGAGAAAGTCGTGATGCCGATCGTGCTTGCCGAATTGGCCGGATCGTCCTCCTACGGGGGCGGTGAACGGTATCTGGAACTGCTCTTTGGCCGTCTCGACCGCGCTCGGTACCGACCCCTTTTGATCTGTCCGGAGCCTGGCTCGTTCGTGGGGCGCATGAAAGAGCGCGGAGTGGAGACGCGCCTCGTTCACTTGGCGCCGCTGTTCAACCCGATTGCCCTCTGGCGGTTGACGCGGTTGCTGGTTCGGGAACACGTCACCATTCTCCAGACGCATGGTGCCAGAGCGAATTTTTATGGGCGGATTGCGGGACGCCTAGCGGGAGTGCCGGTTATTATCTCGACGATACACAATTCACTGAAAGATTACGAGGTCTCTCCGCTCACACGATGGCTCTATACAGTCTTGCTGCGCCTCACGCTTCCCCTGGTCCATCGGATTCTCTGTGTCTCGGAGGCCAATCGTGGAGACCTGATCGAGGAATGCCCAGCGGCGGCGGCAAAGGCGCAGACGGTGCACAACGGCGTGGATCTCTCGGCCTTTTCGTCACAGCCGAATCATCAAAAGGTCAGGCAGGAATTAGGGGTGACAGAGGGTCCGGTGCTGGTCACAATTGGGCGATTGACGGAACAGAAGGGCCATCGGTACCTCCTACAAGCGCTTTCATGTCTGCTTGAAACATGGCCACAGCTCTGCTGTCTGTTTGTGGGACAAGGCGAGCTTCAGGATGCCTTGCGCCGTATGGCGATCGATCTGGGCGTTGAGCAGGCTTGTCGGTTTGTCGGGGTTCGTGAGGACATTCCTGGCATCCTGACTGCGGCAGATGTGTTTGTGCTGCCGTCACTCTCTGAGGGATTTCCCTTTGTGTTGCTGGAAGCGCTGGCCATGGGCTGTCCCGTTGTTGCGTCTCGAGTCAATGGAGTACCGGAATTAATCGAAGACTACAAGACGGGATTGCTCGTACCGCCGCGTGATCCACAGGCATTGGCAAGGGCGATCAGGGATATGCTGGACGATCGACGCGCTGCCTTGAGGATGGGGGCAGCAGGACGAGCGCTGGTCCGGGAGCGGTTTACGGTGAATCGCATGGTGGCGAATACAACGGCGATCTTCGATGCGGCGATGCAGGACGCGGGCGTGCAGGCGCCAGTTCGGAAACGGGTGGCGGCGTGAAGACGGAAGCAGTACCGGAGACAGAACAGATCTCCTGCCCCTGCGGTAGTCAGTCGCTGTCGGTCGATGTGTTTCAGACATCGACGAGACGCTATTTCCGTTGCCCTGACTGTGAGCTGGTGTTTCTGAATCCTCGTCCGTTATCAGCCATGGTCGAGGAGTTTTACCGCGAAGACTACGACGAAGCCTATGGCGAGGTCGAAGCCTCTTCGGATCGCGACCCGGTGTTTGAGAGTGTCGTGCGCCGACTCGGCCAGTACCGACAGGCCCCTGGTCGGCTGCTCGATGTCGGCTGTGGGGACGGCGCGTTCCTGTCTCTCTGTCGGTCTGCGGGATGGACCTGTTACGGGTTGGAGCTATCGAAGAGGGCTGCTGCGCGCGCGGTTCGTCGTGGTTTGACAGTCCTGCCTCCAGATTTCCTGGAACGGATGGGTAAGCACGAACCGTTCGATGTGATCACGCTGGTGAACGTGTTGGAGACGGTGACGAGTCCGGCGGCGCTCTTGCGACAGGTCGCGGGTGCATTGGCCCCATCGGGTCTCGTGGCGATCAGAGCGACGAACGGCGCGTTTCATCTCCCGATGCGGACACCGGCCCGATGGGTCGGGTCGCGCTACGATCAGGCCTTCCATCTGTTTCTGTATTCGCCGCCGACGCTCCGCTCATTGCTCCAGAGGGTTGGGTTAGAGACGATCGCAATCCATAACGCAGTTCCGAGTCGAGGGCCTCTCACCCTGGAGAATCCGTGGATCAGTCGTCTCAAATGGCGGATCGGTGCGACGGCGTTCTGGTCCTGTGCGGAGTTGCTCTATGCGATGACGGGAGGGCGCGTGGTCTGGGCTCCTTCATTTGAGCTTATTGCTCGGCGGAGCGAAGGATTGTCATGAGTCGATCCCATTGGTTCAGTCGTAGAGGGCGGCGTTCGCTCAGATTGTTTAGTTTGCTGGTGGCGCTCTGTCTGCTTGCCGCATTGGCCACGCTCGGAGTGCGGCCGCTGTTGACGTCGGTGGGGTCTGCCAAACATACGCGATACGAACCGGTCGATGTGCCCCCCGCAGAGGTTTCGCCCAGCCACCAGAAGGAACGGGAAGAGTATGAACGGCGAGAGCGAGTCCTGACGGAGAAGAGTCGGTAGCACGTGTATTTGGAGTTGCCATTCCATGTGTGGTATTTGCGGCATTGTAGGGGATCACGATCCGGTTCTGCTTGAGCGGATGCTCAACCGGCTGGTCCATCGGGGGCCGGACGACGAAGGGACGCACCACGACCCAGGCCTGTCCCTCGGTGTGCGGCGCTTACAGGTGATCGATCCGCGCGGCGGGCATCAACCGGTCCGGAACGAAACCGGTTCCGTCTGGGCGGTCTTGAACGGTGAGATCTATAACTATCGCGAACTCCGGAAGGAGTTGATCCAGAAGGGTCATCGATTCCAGTCCGATGGCGATACCGAAGTGTTGGTGCATCTCTATGAAGAAGAGGGACCGGAGGGGGTGTACCGGCTGAGGGGGATGTTTGCCTACGCCATCTGGGACCGGGAGCGGGATCTTATCCTGCTGGTCCGCGATCGATTGGGGATCAAGCCTCTGTACTACTCCGTTCAACCGGGGCACGCGGGCGCGGCTCATCTGGTGCTCTTTTCCTCAGAACTACCGTCGCTGCTGGAAGGTTTGCCTGGTTGGACGATCCGTCCGCAGGCCATTGCAGACTTTCTGTCGCTGCTCTATGTGCCGGGCCCCGATACGATTGTGGAAGGCGTCTATCAGCTCCGACCGGGCGAAGCCCTTAAGATTGTACGGGGTGAGGTAGCGTTCTGGCGCTACTATCGTCCGGAGGAAGAAGTCCCTTGCCAGGTTGAGGCATCCCAGGGCGACCAACGCGAACGATTTCTGCATGCGCTCCGTGATTCCGTGCAGGCCCATCTGGTCAGCGACGTGCCGCTCGGATTGTTTCTGTCCGGTGGGTTGGACTCCGCATCGATCTTGGCCTGCATGCGCGAGGTCATCCCAGGATCGATCAAAACATTTTCCATCGGGTACGACGCGCCGGAAGATCAATCGTACAATGAGCTCCACGCCGCCAGGCTTCTTGCGACCCACTTCGGGACGGACCATACAGAAGCCGTGCTGCGCCCCGATGTGGTCTCGTTGCTGCCTCGCGTGGTCGCCGGCATGGGTGAGCCATTTGCCGACTCTTCGGCCATCCCCACCTACTTGGTGTCCGAGTTGGCCAGACAGTCGGTGACGGTGGCTCTGTCCGGTATTGGCGGTGATGAACTCTTCGGCGGCTATCCCCGCTATCTCGGATTACGTGCTGCGGCTCGCTATGCCTCACTTCCTGTGGCGATGCGGTCATGGATCGCGTCTTGTGCAGCCTTCTGTCTGGCGGACGGTTCAGGAGGCCGCGACGTTCGTGGCCGCATCAAGCGGTTTCTCCTTGATGGCGACCGCCCCCTCACTGAGCAATACCTCCGGTGGACGACCTTTCGGCCGGCAGGATGGGAAGGGCCACTGTTTGCCGAGGGACTTCATGCTGCCGTAGTCGACAGCGCGGCGCTTCGTAATCTCAGGGGGCTCTTCGGCCAATGGCCGTCACAGGAGCCGGCTGATCGAGCGATGGGTGTCGATCTGCAATCCTATCTGCCGGACGATCTGTTGCGGATGGGTGATCGGATGAGCATGGCCCATTCACTCGAACTACGAGTCCCGTTCTGCGACCATCACCTGCTGGCCTTCGCTTGTTCGTTGCCGGCTGCGACCAGATTGCAAGGATGGAAGTTAAAGGGATTTATGAGGTCAGCGTTAGAAGGCATGATACCTCAACGTATTATTTCTGGCCCTAAACGAGGCTTCATGCTGCCAATCGGACGATGGCTGCGCGAGGATCTGCGCGAGATGAGTCGGGATGTACTCTCCGATGAGACGATCCGTCGGCGGGGCTATGTCACTCCTGCATATGTGCAGTGGCTGCTTGCAGAGCACGACAGTGGTCGACGGAATTTTACGGATCAACTCTATGCGCTCATGGTATTGGAATTGTGGCAGCGACAGGCGACGCAGCCTGTTTCCAGCCTTCCGATGGGAGTAGTCGTGGCATGAATGTCGTCCTATTTGCCGAAGTCACGATCGAGCAGGTGATCGGTGGCGCCGAGCGAGTCCTCCGGCAGCAGGCGTTGGGGCTCGCGAAGTTGGGTCATCGCGTATGCGTGCTCGCGCGGGCTCCCTTCGAGTCTGCGGAGACTCACCTGTCGATCGGACGCGTGTATGAACGGCGATATCCTGTGACGCGAACCAGCGAGCCGGCCTTTGTCTGGTCTTCAGTGCAGAACTCCCTTCGAGCATTTGATCTGACGCGGCAGACCAGTCCTGTCGATGTCGGCATGATTCATCAGTCACTCGCGGGACTGGGTCCAATCTTGTTCCGCTATCGATCCGTCAGCCACTGGGTCTACCTGTGTCACTCGTTGGCACATGAGGAGTACCTGACCAGAGCAGAGCGGGCCTCAACGACGCTGGAATGGGTCAGGCGGCGACTGAGCGTGCGCGCTCGGCGTTGGATTGAACGAATGGTGATCCGACGTTGCCATCATGTGATCGTGTTGAGCGAATTCATGAAGCGAGGAGTGATGGCCGCCCACGGAATTGTATCGCAGCAGATCACCGTGGTCCCAGGCGCAGCAGATCTCGCCACGTTTTATCCGGCACAGGACCGGAACGAGGTCAGACGGGAACTCAAGTTACCGGAGGGCCGCACGCTGTTGTTCACGGTTCGCAACCTGGTCCCGCGCATGGGGTTGGAGCATCTTCTTGAGGCCATGACGATGCTTGGGGAGGAACAGCAGAATCTCCTGCTCCTGATCGGGGGGGAGGGCCAACTGCGCCCCCGATTGGAGGAGCTGATTCGCAGCAAGGGATTAGAAGATTCAGTGCTGTTACTCGGATTCGTCCCGGAGGAGCAATTAGCGAAGTACTACCAGGCCTCTGACTTGGTGGTGATGCCGACGTTGCAACTCGAAGGGTTCGGCTTGGTGACGGTCGAGGCGTTGGCCTGCGGTACGCCGGTAATGGGGACGCCGGTCGGCGCGATTCCAGAAGTCTTGAGCGCGGTTGATCCGCTGCTGGTGACGGAAGGGACAGACGGACGTTCTCTCGCCCAGACATTACGATCGCTGCTGAAACGTTTTCGCGATCAACCAGGCGAGCGAGAGCGCGTGTCACAGAAAGGCCTGGATGTCGTGGAGCAGCGCTACAACTGGGTGGCACATACGGCCGATCTGGAGCGTCTATTCGTGAGCCTCTCGAAGGACCAGCTCGTTGCGGCGAATCAGTCAGCCGGGGTGCGGAAGGTGATTCATGTGATTACGCGCCTCGACTATGGCGGGTCGGCGCAAAATACGATGTTGACGGCCCTCGGCCATGATCGTGCACAGTTCGAGCCGCTGGTGGTGGCCGGCTATCCGGGATCGTGGGATGCCCAAGGTGGGCAGGCAGCGACCGAGGAGAATTGTCGGCGACTCGACAAGGCTGGAGTTCGTTGGCTGTTGCTTCCTTCGCTGACGAGAGCGGTCCATCCACTCAACGATATGCAGGCCCTCTGGCAATTGATCAATCTGTTCCGGCAAGAGCGGCCGGCGCTGGTCCATACCCATACATCAAAGGCCGGTGTGTTGGGACGCATGGCTGCCTGGCTCGCGAGGGTACCGGTCATCGTCCATACCCCGCACGGCCATGTGTTCTACGGTCACTTCGGTCCGGTGAAGTCGTGGCTGTTTCTTCAGATCGAATGGGTCCTGAGTGCCATCACGGATCGACTGATTGCACTCACAGAAGCAGAGCGGCAAGACCACCTCGATCGTGCTGTCGGCAAAGCAGAACAGTTTGCCGTCGTGCCGAGCGGGATCGATCGTGAGAAATTCGGGCAGGCGAGGGTTCATGGGAAACAACAGCCGGATTGGTTTGGCTGCCCGCCGGATGCGCTGATCGTCGGATCGGTCGGGTGGCTCACTGATATTAAAGGCCATGCATACCTGATCGAGGCTATCGCCACGTTGAAACAAGATTTTCCTTCCCTGCATCTCGTGATCATCGGCAGTGGAGATCGGCATGACGCATTGCTCACGTTAGCGGAGTCGGCTGGTCTTCGTGATGCCCTGCATCTTCTGGGTCACAGGGATGATATCGACGTCTGTCTCGCGGGGATGGATCTGTTTGTTTTACCCTCGCTCAATGAAGGGATGGGAAGGGCGTTGATCGAAGCCATGGCGGCAGGACTGCCGGTGATTGCCTCACGGGTCGGTGGGATTCCATCCGTGATCGATCACGAGCGAACCGGCCTGCTGGTACCGGCGGGTGATGCCGGTGCGTTGGCTGAGGCATTGCGTCGGATGCTCGATCGACCGGAGTGGGCCGCAGAGTTAGGCGTGGCAGCGAGCCGGAGCGTGGACAGCCGATACGGGTCGGTCTCCATGGTTCACGCAGTTGAATCCATCTTTGCTGAGGCGCTGGGTGTTTATAGGTAAGCGAGGCGAGCACATGAACGGTGCCTGGCGGCTGATACGGTTTTTGATGATCGTGCTGGCCTGCCTGCCGGCCGCTATCGGGCAGGCACAGGTATCGGATGATCGGCAGCAGATCGTGGCCACGATGCATGTCCATAGTACTGCCAGCACGGGTGAATTGACGATCGAGGCGCTGGCTGAACGGGCGGAGCAGCTCGGGCTGGATGTGCTCATCCTGACGGATAACTTTTCTTTGCGCTACGAGTATGGACTCTGGCCCATGCCTGGTCTCTTGAAACGACAGGTCAGTTTTCCATCTGTGTTGGAGTATGGAATCAAACGGTATGTGGATGAGGTCTCGGCAGCGCAGCGCCGTCACCCGAATCTGATCATCCTGCCGGGTCTCGAGGTTGCCCCCTATTACTACTGGACCGGTTCGTTATGGGGACGCTCGTTGACGATGCATAATGCACAGCGAAACTTGCTGGTGTTCGGCCTGAACAAGCTGGAGGACTATCGATCCCTCCCTGCGAGTGGGAATCCGGGATCCTATTCGTTCGATTGGCGAGGGGCGCTGAATGGCGCGCCGATGTTGTTGGTTGTTCCAGCCGTCTGGCTGTGGAGGCCGATTCGTCGACGTGCTGATCGACAATCGCTACGGCGAATGGTCGCCTGTATCTTGATCGTCCTGGCGGTGGCGCTGGTGGCCAATGCCTGGCCCCTGAGTCAGCCTGCGTTTAGTTCGTATGACGATCGGCTGGGGTATCGTCCCTATCAGGCCCTCATCAATGATGTGAGGGACAAGGGAGGGCTTGTCTTTTGGTCGATGACGGAAGCGCGAGACTTTCATGAATATGGGTTTGGGCCACTGGGAACGATCACCGTCAAGACGGAACCTCACTCTGAATCGTTGCGAGAGACGACTGGGTATACGGGATTCGGCGGGCTCTATCAGGATGGGCGAACCATCATCAAGCCGGGCGATTTATGGGATCGGTTGTTGCCATTGCCGGCACATGAGCTGCGACCGACCCCCGTGCTCATCGGGGAACTGGCGTTTCATGGATTGAGCGATGCCGGGAAGGATCTGGATCGTGTGGTGACGGTACTCTCGGTGAAAGAACGGACCATCGCCGGTGTGCTGGAGGCACTTCGGTCCGGCCATGTCTACGCAGTAGGAGCGGGCGGTCCTCACGTCCAGCTTCGGTTGGATGAATTTCGAATTGTGTGCCAGGGTGGGGCCAAATCGGCTTCGGTCGGTGACAGACTCGATCCAGCCGGGGCGCGAGATCTCATGGTCCACTTTTCCATTACGGCGACCGATCGTGGGCGCCATCCTGTGAAGGTGCGGGTGATTCGTTCCGGCCAGGTGGTGGCTCAGTTGGCTGGTGAGACGCCATTTCTCGTCGACTGGCCAGATGCAACCGGGCCGACAGACGGGCGTATGACCTATCGAGTGGAGATCACCGGCAGCGGCGAGTTGCTGAGTAATCCGATCTTCGTCGAGAAAGTGATGGGGGATCGGTGATGAGTGATGGGAGGCGACTAGGGTATAAGAGAGAACCTACGCAGCTCCGTACTCATCACTCATCACGGATCACCGAATGTAAGCGTGTCACCATCCATCAACCGCAGTTCTTGCCCTGGCTTGGGTATCTGGACAAGATCGATCAGTCGGATCTGTTTATCGTCTTGGATTCGGTGCAGTTCAAAAAGAACGAGTGGCAAAATCGCAATCGTATTAGAACGGCTGACGGCTGCCAATGGATGACCGTACCGGTGCTCCATCGTTTTGGCCAATTGGTGAAAGATGTTCGGATCAATCAGTCCGTGGCCTGGCGGGGTCAGCACCTGCGCGCCCTGGAGATGCATTATGCGCGAGCGCCCTTCCGCGATTGCTATTTGCCGGAGTTGCGCAGCCTCTATGAGGCGTCATGGGAACGGTTGCACGAGCTGAACCTGGCAGTCATCCGCTGGCTGCTTGGGGCGTTCGGGATCGCGACGCCCCTTCGCTGCGCGTCGGAGTGGCAGGCACGGGAGGAACCCACCGATCGGTTAATCGATCTCTGCCACGCCGTTGGAGCCTCGGAGTATCTCTCCGGTCCTGGGGGGGGGCAGTATCTGGACATCCCGCGGTTTGAATCGTCTGGGTTGCGGCTCGCGATTCAACAGTTTCACCATCCGATGTATCAACAAGTATACGAACCATTCATGCAGGCAATGTCGGCCATCGATCTGTTGTTCTGTTGCGGTCCGGAATCGTTGACGCGATTGCGGGAGGCGCAGACGGGGCAGAATGTGGTTACGGCGTAGGGACTGAGCGAGGGGGTTGAGATGGCGAACGATCGTAGAAAACCCATGCGGATTTTGGCGATCGGCGCGCATCCGGATGACATTGAAGCCGGGTGCGGCGGCACGTTGTTCAAGTATGCGCAAAAGGGGCATCGCATTTTTCTGATGGTCATGACCGCCGGCGATAAAGGTGGTTCTGGCGGCGTACGCAAGCGCGAGCAGGAAGAATCGGCAAAACAATTACGGGCCGAAAAGATTTTCTGGGGCGGGTATGAGGACACGGCGGTCCCGGTGGGTCGTGAACTGATTCAGGAGATCGAAGCCGTGGTCAAAGAAGTGGAGCCGCACTTCATTTTCACCCACTATCACGACGATACCCATCAGGACCATCGGCACTTGGCGATGAGTACCATCACGGCGACTCGCTATGCCACGAACGTGTTGTTTTACGAAGGACCGACGACCCAGAACTTTTCGCCCACCGTCTTTGTCGATATCGATCAGGTGGTGGAAGAGAAGGTCAAATCGATCGAGGCCCATGCGTCGCAGGTGAAAAAGACCAATATCGAAGGCCTCAGTATTGTCGATGTCATTCGGGCCGGGGCGCATTTTCGCGGCATTCAAGGTCGGGTGAAAAACGCAGAAGGCTTTGTTCCGCTGCGATTGTTTATTAATATCGGTCTATGACGACTGTCGCCACGATGATTCCCCACTCACGGCCTGCCATCGATGAAGAAGACTTGCGCGCGACGGCCGACGTGCTGCGTGCTGGACAGATTGCCCAAGGGCCCTGGGTCGAGCGATTCGAGCGCTGCATGGCATCGTTCGTTGGCGTTCAGGGTGGGGTGGCCGTCAGTTCAGGGACTGCCGCGCTCGAACTGGCCATGCGGGCACTCGGGATCGGAGCCGGCGACGAAGTCATCATGCCGAGTTATGTCTGCGCCGCACCCTGGCTCGCGACGCAACGGGTCGGGGCACAGGCCCGGCTTGTCGACATCGATTTGAATACGTTCAACATCGATCCCCTCGCGGCCCGCCAGGCGGTGACCAAGAAGACTCGCGCGATCATCGTCCCGCATCTGTTTGGCTTGCCTGCCGATCTGACGGCACTGGAGCGGCTGGGGATTCCGTTAATTGAGGATTGCGCGCAGACGCTAGGGGCGACAGAACAGGGTCGGCCGGTCGGGACGGTTGGACGACTGACCGTCTGTTCATTTTACGCGACGAAGCTCCTGTGTGCCGGAGAAGGCGGGATGGTCCTGTCGAATGAGGGGACATTACTCGAACGAGTCAGGTCGCTGCGCGAATATGATGGTGCAGCCACACTGAATCCCTCTTCGTTCAATCTCAAGCTGACCGACTTGCACGCAGCCCTTGGGTGCTCTCAGCTGGGACGATTCTCGGCCTTTCATGCGCGGCGGCAGTTTCTCGCAGCAGCCTATCGGGAAGCGCTGTCCTCCAAGGCCGCTATCTGCCCAATCGTGCCTCCAGGCAGGGCACATGGATATTATCGATTTGTCATGAGGCTGCCGCATCTCCAGAGTAATTCTGATGGTTTACGCGTGCTGGTCGGCCGGTTGGAACAACAGGGAATTCACTGTCGCAAGCCGGTCTTTCGTCCGCTCCACCGCTATCTGGGTCAGTCTGGTTTCCCCAACAGTGACGAAGCGGATCGAACGGCGTTGTCGATTCCGCTCTATCCCGATCTCACAGACGACGAAGTCCGGCACATTCAACAATCGTTGGCCGAGGTCTTGTCGTGAAGGCGATTGACGCCGAACTTTCACTCTTCACGTTGCGCAGTAGCCGACGCTGGATGACACCGGCTGCGCTAGGGGCTCTGCTGGGAGCGGTGGTCTTGGCGGTCCCCACGATTCGTGACCTTTTCGTATTTGAAGGTTTTCGGTGGCTCTACATTCTCCTCTTTGCGTTTCTCGGTGCCTGCGCGTTGACGCCGCTCATGGTACAGATCGGTCATCAGTGGGGACTGGTCGATCACCCGTCCGATCGCAAGATCCATGTGCATCCGACGCCCAGGCTCGGTGGTGTGGCCGTCTATCTTGGATTTCTTGGCTCGGTGCTGCTGAATTCGATCCTGCCGGACTGGATGCTCGCCACCCTCGCAGCTGGATCGCTGTTGTTGATCGTCGGGATCATCGACGACGTGTGGGAATTGCCTGCTTCATCGAAGCTGGTTGCTCAACTTGTGGCGGCCGGGATCGTTATAGCCGCAGGCAAGGTGCTGACGCTCTTTCCCAGCGGGCCGGTCGGCGATGTGGCGAATGTTGTGCTGACGTTGCTCTGGATCGTCGGGATTACCAATGCGTTTAATTTTTTCGACGGCATGGATGGTCTTGCCACGGGCTTGGCGATTCTCATAGCCGGATTCATGGGAGCCGTGGCATTTGAAACCAACCAGCCGGGGTTGGGATGGCTTGCCATCGCCATTATCGGGGCAGGGGTAGGATTTCTTCCCTATAATTTTCGAGGGCGTAAACCCGCCGTCATTTTTCTTGGAGACGGTGGGGCAACCTTTTTAGGCTTCACGCTGGCCTGTCTCGCAGTCGAAGGGAGTTGGGCGGATCATAGCCCAATCGTCTCGTTCAGCAATCCGCTCCTCATTTTCGGCGTCCTCATTTACGACATGATCCATATCACGGTGGAGCGAGTCGCGACAGGGAAGGTGCGCTCGATCAAGGCATGGCTTGAGTACGTGGGCAAAGACCATCTCCATCACCGGTTGGAGCGCGCGCTGGGGTCTCGCCAGGCGAGTGTCGCGATGATCCTCCTTCTCACCATCTGTCTCGGCCTTTCGGCGCTGGCCCTTCGGCAGGCTGGGCCATTTGAGGCTGTATTATTACTCTCCCAAGCCTGTTTGGTCGTCATCATGGTCACCATCCTCGAATTAAGCGGGCGCCGGCACTAGAACAGAGCAACCATCACAGCTTGTTGTGACCTCCTGCAGATGGGTATCTCTCGACCGGATACACTTCGTAAAGCCTGCACCTACGCAATAGACCAACAATAATGTCACCGGAACGATTCTCGAATGATCGGTGCGGCCAAACGTACCGCCTCGACAGATGGATGCGAAAACACATCTCTATAGAGCATCTGTCCGTTCATTGCATGATACGTGCATGTTGTGCCTGGACAGAACAGATCCATTAGGTCCACGAGTGTAATTTTCCCTTGCCTCCGGAGGGCGGATAGAATCCCATCCAGTTTCGCGCGTCGCGCTACGGTCTGTTCTTTGGACAGGAAGAAACAGGGACTACCAAAGGGCGCAAACCACTGTTCTTGGGCCTGGGTAGGTTCACACTGGGCTTCACGAGCAAAGGGAAGTCCGTGAAGAACAGCCAGCCGGACCTTACTTCTTGAAAGTTGATCGGAGAAAACTTCAAGCCCCCGTTCCAACTGTCGCAACACCTGTTCGGAACTTCTTGAACTCTGTTCTGGAGACAAAGACTCTAAGTCATTTACGAGAAACACCCAGTCATCCTCCCGCAAACGAGACGCGAGCGATGGGATAACCTTCTCCCAATAGTAGTCATTCACCTTGTCCCAGGTTCTTCCGGTATTCGGTATCTCAGGAACCGGAGATGCCCCCCATTCAGACGTGATAGTAACCGCGTAGTTGTCGGATAGAACTAACTGGTCGAATGCCTGAACCATCGTTGCAGAAAAGGAATTCCCCACCACAAGAATTCTACGTGTGGAGGAGGAGAAGTCCCCTAGAGTGCACTCTTCGATGGATATCTTTTTGCCAACCTGACTATTATTCGCGAGGACACAGGGTTCTCCAGACCATGCCGACGATCCGGCAGTCAGGGAGTACGTCTCTGTGAGTGACTGGGGCCCTATGGCAATCATCTTCAACTGCGTTCCCAGAAAAAGGTGCTTGCCCAACGGCGTCAGAAGACAAGCCAATAGCCCTGCCGTGCCGATTAATGTGGCGACTCCATACAGAAGGGTCTTCCATTGAACCGATGACCACTCGGCGCTACGCAAGGGTTTCTCAACATAACGATAGGACCAGATTGCGGCGATCACTATGAGACCTGCTTGTAACGGTACAGACCACCAATGAATACCAATCGTCCACCGACTGATTGACAGAATGCTCCAGTGCCAAAGGTAGAGAGAGTAGGAGATACGGCCAAGGTTGACGATGGTGGGGTGTGTAAAGGTTGTATAGACAGCACACTGGGGATGCACAGAGACGATCAACAGTGCCGTCAGAATTACGGCCGCCGTTGTTGCATACACCCACAACTGAAGAGGCATGAACAATACCACCCCAATCGCAAGACTCACAGGAAGTGGGACCAAGCGCAATAAGGAAGACAGCCGCCCAGCGCCAAAGTTCGCCGCAACGACAAACGCAAGAGCGCCTACACCCAACTCCCATACACGAGTCGGCATCAGGAAGTACACGGCGGACTGATTTGTCCCGCGAAGCTGAATGAAGCCCGACAAAGAAGTGATGGCGAGTACCGCCAGGACGGCGGGTAGATACATCCTATTCATCGATAGGCGCCGACCAAATCTCGTGAACCATACGATGAAGGGGAAAAAGAAATAGAACTGTTCCTCAACGCCGAGCGACCACGTATGAGTAAATGCATTCAGCTGTATCGCATCGCCAAAATAGTCTGCCTCTTGGCGAAGCAAATACAGATTGGAAATACCGAAGAGAGATGCAATTCCCGTTTTCAGAGATGCCATGGGAGCGGGATTGAACAGACATATCAGAATACTGGTTATGACGGCGCACACCACATGCGCAGGCACCAGCCGCTTGATACGCCGTGCGTAGAAGCTGCACAGGAATTCCCTGAGGTTCTTCTGTCGTCTGTTGTAGAGTGACGATGTAATGACAAAACCTGAAATGACGAAGAAGATATCGACCCCCCAATATCCGCTGGGTAGAAGATCCTTGTTGAAGTGGTTGATTATGACCGAGAGAACAGCCAGGGCTCTCAGACCATCTATTTCTGGCCTGTAAGCTTGGGGAGAGAATTCGTCTACTTCGCTGTCCGGTGTGGATGGAGCAAGTTTGTTCACGTTGCTCGTGCCGATTGCCATGCTGTGATTGACCGCCTAATCTAAGACCAAACTTATCATTGGCCTATCGTAAGGCCACATCAAATTCCGCTTTAATGCAAGTATCTGTACCCGTACACCTTCGATAAACCGAGACAGGTCGAATGTCGAATCTCTTGCCGTTCCAACAAGTGAGCTGTCCCGGATATGACAGATACTGGGTTTGGTCCGGGTGAGACAGACCAGGCCTGGAACGGTGGAGAGTCCCTCATGCTTCCACCCCTTGCACTCCGTTTCAATTCCCGCTACAAGATCCCTCATGGTTCCTACCGTTGAATGGAAAGATGGTGCTGTGAGGCTGCTCGACCAGAGCCGGTTGCCGGAGTACGTCGAGTTTCTCGATTGCCGGGACTACCAGACCGTGGCCGACGCGATTCGCAGCCTCAAGGTCAGAGGAGCCCCGGCGATCGGTGTGACCGCGGCGATGGGAGTCGCACTCGGCGCCCAGACTGTCACAGTATCCGACTACGATGCCTTCGCCAAATCGGTGCTCGTGATTTGCGATCACCTCGCAGCGACCAGGCCGACAGCGGTCAATCTGTTTTGGGCCATCGATCGGATGAAACGCCTGCTTACTTCGCTGCATACGCAGCCTGTTGCATCCATCAAAGCTGCGTTACTGAAAGAGTCACAAGTGATTCTCGATGAAGATATTGCCCTCTGTAAGGCGATGGGACAGCACGGAGCAGAACTCATTGCGAGCGGCCAAACGGTCCTGACCCACTGTAATGCCGGTGCGTTGGCGACAGCGGGCTATGGCACGGCATTGGGCGTCATTCGGGCGGCTTGGGAGCAGGGGAAGAAAATTCAGGTTATCGCAGACGAAACCAGGCCGGTGCTGCAAGGCGCGCGGCTCACGGCCTGGGAGCTGATGCAGGACAAGATTCCTGTCACGCTTATTACCGACAATATGGCAGGCGCACTCATGCGGCAGGGGAAGATTCATCTCTGTCTCGTGGGGGCCGATCGGATTGCGGCAAATGGGGATGTGGCGAATAAGATCGGCACCTACTCAGTCGCCGTGCTGGCCAAAGCCCATGGGATTCCCTTTTACGTCGCCGCGCCCTATTCCACGATTGATTTGAAGACCAAAACAGGCGCGGACATTCCGATCGAACAACGCAATTCCTTAGAAGTCACCACGATCCACGGCAGTCATCCGATCGCACCAGCCGGAGTCGCGGTCTATAATCCAGCCTTCGACGTCACGCCCGCTGAATTGATCACCGGCATCATCACCGAACGGGGAGTCTTCAAGCCTGGCGAACTCGCCGCCCGGTTTCAGGCCTAGTCCATTCTCTTGAAAAAAATAACGACGTTCTACTTTTGGATTGGTCATTCTATCGCTCTGAAAGGTGTGAGAGTGGGAATGTTCTCTATTCCATGTTTCGGATGAGCGGCGGTATCCCGAGATCGGGCGGTTGAAGATGGACCGGCTAAAAAAGTATGGGATTAACCTGTCGCACATCGCAGGCAATGGGTCAGCCTCCATGGTTTCGTCCCTTTGATCCAAACCATGCAATCTGGACGAGATCACCCGGTCCACAGTCTATGTGACGCGGTCGGCTTCGGGCACCATATTCTTCCCACTTCACTGTATTCCCAATCCGCGTTAGTCCAGGGCCGCCAAGACTTTCCGTGCTGGCTCACCTGTACATGGCACGTCATCCTGGGAGGTGGCGCTACGTTCGAAATAGAGAGGCAACAGTCCTCCTCCAACGTGCGCTTTCCGGACCAGATCGAGATTGATCGCCACGTCACCCTATGGTCGTGCGACATATTTCCCCGACGCCGGGTTTGGCATTGAAAGAATCGGCGAGCGCGAAGGGGGTTATCCCTGTGATGGAGGGCAGTGTGATTCCACATGGTCCATGTCGGCGTGAAGGCATGATGCTCGAGGGGATTCGAGATCACTCCAGGGCCTGTGCGGGATTCTGTAGAAGTTCGAATCCCTGCATCGCGATCTCCCGCCCGCCACGGAGAGATGTGCCGGCACCAGAAACGATGGGCCCAACCACCAAGGTGCGAGCCTACGCCGGTGCCGTTCCTGATCGTCGGTCCGACAACTCACCCAGGCGGTGGGTTGTTGGATCAGCGCTCTGCATCAAGGGAGAAATCGACTGATGTGCCGGTACAGGATGGCGCCAGGGCTCTTGCAGGCAAGAAATTGGATTTTGTTTGCTCTATTTGGTGTGTTTGGGTGAACTAGACACACCAGATGAACAGAACCAACCAGACAGACCAATCGAAAGAGTCCGTCAGTCTCACCCGGCTATCCTGGGTCGTCTCGTCATGATGAACCAGTTCGCGGTCCCCCCGCAGCTTTCTCCGTCGCCGTCCCTTGGACAGAAAGCTACTCTCAAGAAGCAAGCCATTCGAGAACGATTCGACCAGCTGGCATCGGAGCGAGAATTTTGGCAGCAGCGAGCATCCTATTATTATAACGATCAGCGACGCTACTTGAGATTTTTGATACCAGAGGGCTTGAGTATTTTAGAAATTGGATGCGGGTTGGGTGATCAGCTCGCAGCACTCAAGCCACGGCGAGGATTAGGTATCGATCTGAGCGAGGCCATGGTGAGAGAGGCCTCCACGCGCCATCCGGAATTGGAGTTTCTGGTCGGAGATGGAGAAGCGCTGGCACTTGATGAGACGTTCGATGTCATCCTGCTTGTTGATCTCGTCGGGCATGTGCTCGACGTTGAAGCCACACTCAAGCAGCTTCGACACTGTTGCAGTCCCACGACCCGCGTCGTCATCGCCTACTACAACTTTTTGTGGGAACCCTTCTTAGGACTCTTGGAGCTGGTGGGCCTAAAAATGCCGCAAGCGGAGCAAAACTGGCTTTCACCTGGGGATATCAGCAATCTGCTCCGGCTAGCCGATTATGAGGTCGTCAAGGCGGAATGGCGCTTGCTGATGCCTCTGGGCATCCCCTTGCTTTCGACCATTGTGAATAGACTATTGGCACATCTTCCAGGACTGAATCACCTATGCCTCTGCCACTATGTGGTGGCGCGGGTGCGAACGATACCTACGCATAAACCACAGACGGTGACGGTCGTCATTCCCTGCCGCAATGAAAAGGGGAACATCGAGTCGGCCATCGCGCGTCTTCCATCTTTTGGCTGTCACCAAGAAATCATCTTCGTCGATGGCCACTCGACTGATGGAACCCTCGATGAGATTCAGCGGGTGATCGCGCAATACCCCGAGAAGGACATCACGTGTCTTGTGCAAGGTGGAAAGGGAAAGGGTGACGCCGTGCGCAAGGGATTTGCGTATGCCACGGGGGACATTCTCATGATTCTTGACGCCGATCTCACCATGCCCCCTGAAGAGCTTCCTAAATTCTACGAGGCGATGGTGAGCGGCAAGGGAGAGTTCATCAACGGAAGCCGGTTGGTCTATCCGATGGAACACGAGGCCATGCGCTATTTGAATTTATTGGGGAATAAGTTTTTCAGTATGGCGTTTTCTTGGTTGCTCGGCGAACGGATCAAGGACACACTCTGTGGAACGAAAGTGTTATTTCGAAAGGACTACGAACGCATCGCCGCCAACCGGTCGTATTTCGGCGAATTCGATCCCTTCGGAGATTTCGATCTGTTGTTCGGGGCATCCAAGCTTAACCTCAAAATTCTGGAAGTGCCCATTCGATACCAGGAGCGAACCTACGGTACCACGAACATCCATCGCTTCGCGCACGGCTGGCTTCTGTTGAAGATGACCGTCTTCGGTTTCTTCCGACTGAAGGCCGTGTAATGTCGGATGAGATATTACGGCGACATCAGCTTGTGTGGCAGAAGAAGTCCGTCCTTCGGTTGCTCTACCGGGAGTGGTATCAGGAAATTGCCGGGTGGCTTCAGCCAGGGCGGACCCTCGAAGTCGGTGGCGGGACAGGGAATCTTAAGGAGTTTGCGCCTTCCGTGGTCTGTACCGATATCGTCACGTTGCCGTGGTTAGATGCGGTCGTGGATGCGCAACAGCTCCCGTTCGTCAGGAGTAGTCTTGCGAATATCGTGTTGTTTGATGCCCTTCACCATCTTGAGAACGTTCGGTGCTTCTTCGATGAGGCACTCCGTGTCTTGCAGCCTGGAGGCCGCGTCATCATCATGGACCCCTACATCTCCATCAGCTCGTGGCCCATCTACCATTTCTTGCATCCTGAACCAGTAGATTTCGGCCACGATCCTCTCGCCTTGCGCCCTACGCAGTCTGGGAGACATCCTTTCGATGCGAACCAGGCCATCTCAACCATTCTATTCGAACGATCGAGCCGGCGTTTTCACGCGTTGTATCCAACCTTGAAGAAGCTCCGGCATCATCGACTGGCCTTCTTTGCCTATCCGCTCAGCGGAGGCTTTGAGCACGCTTCTTTGATGCCGATGTGGATGATGCGTCCTGTCCTAACCGCTGAACGACTCTTGGACGTCCTCAGTCGATACCTTGCATTTCGTATTCTCGTTGTGTTGGAGAAGGAATTGCCTTGAAGTGATCTGCAGGCAGGCGGTACATGAGCAGAAGTCTCTCTATTCCGCTGCGGAAACACTCTGGAGACAGGCCAAGATCTCGATGGTCCGCACATGGGACAACAGAAGGATATTTCCGTAGGAGGCTCACGCAGGCTGTTCAGCAAGGCCGCAGCAGAAGGAAAGAGGTGAGGGAGAGTGGTGGCTCCGGTTGTGTGGGCAAAATTACTGTCTTCATCAGTGTAGCCTGCCGGTTTCTACTTAGGCTACATGGCGCCGCTGAGTCATATTTTCCCATAGACCTCATCCGGAGTTTCCCGTCGAGCACCGAGTGCGGTCTGCGTTGATTGAAAAAACTCAGATCGCGTGCCAATCTCTGTGCGCCGGATGCCGTGTGCCGGTAGGGGACGCTCGACCGACCGTTTTGCGCCCATGCGCTCCATGAGAGTGCCTAAAGCTTGCGCCCAACCGAGTGACCTTTACGCCTGAGCAGGTCGCGCAACACCCTGGTTCCGGCAAACGGACACATCGATGGAGCGCGTGATGCGGCGCATCAGAGCCAGATCGGCATCGGACAGCGGGCGAGGCTGGGAGTGAGCTTCCCTCTGTTTTTCGTCTTCCATCGGGCGGGTTTCATGCTACCAGGTTTTTCTCATATTGAGCCAGACGCCAATCCTCCAGAAACTGCCTCGGTGACTGGTAGCCCAGCGTCGAGTGTCGT
>Ga0163152_10000562_pt1 | contig 64462 bp, 62 predicted proteins | sample OliLakLV19MP8IB2_FD_148635 | JGI IMG/M metagenome (GOLD analysis project Ga0163152, IMG submission 148635) | Freshwater microbial mat bacterial communities from Lake Vanda, McMurdo Dry Valleys, Antarctica - Oligotrophic Lake LV.19.MP8.IB-2 | ecosystem: Environmental > Aquatic > Freshwater >... | reverse complement strand
TCCAGCGTCGCGCGTACGGCCTACGTGATGAGGAGTACCTGCGACTCAAGATCCTCACGACCATGCTGCCGTCCCTCTAGCTTGACGGAGCTTGACGCAATTGACCCACACGATTCCCCGAAGAGCCAGTTTTAGAGACGCGTTCCAGTCGACTTCCGGCACACCCTCCGCGGATAATGTGCCGGTTAATGCAATATCTCGCTCGTGAAGGACTCCGGCGTACTCACGTACGACCGCGAGGCTAGGAAGGACCGGGTAGAAGTACATCACTCCTAAGCCCAGTATCGTTAGCGCCAGGACAGATGATCTGAGTTTGAAACGCATCCTTGACCTCCGCTCCGATTGACCGCTTTATGCCTCCGCTGAGACCGCCGATTGCACTATTGCCGTGAACTCTATCGCCGTGCGAGCCTCTCCCAAAGCCTCGGTACGAATTCTTATACCGAACTCTGCTTCAAGTGCGCTCGCGATTTCCGCCATCGTCAACGAATCGGTCTCGCCTAGGCGCTCCAAAATTGCGTCGGGCTGCACCACATCCATCGGTACGTGCATGACGTCGGATATCACCTGCCGAACTCGATCAATTGTATCGCGTTGCTGCATCCCGCCCCTCTTGTACGCGGTCGACAAAAAAAGGCCACATCCACCATTCCTCGGGCCAGCGATTGATCACATCCTGCAGACAGGACATCACCTGGGCTCCCAAGGCGACCGTGGTCGAGCCGTAGACGACCGGACCGCCGTGTACCACAATTCGCCCATTGCGGTGAAACCCCAGGGCCAGCTGAAGATCGCAACCAGTTATCGCTGCCAATTTGAGAATGCCGGTTGCGAGAAGCATCTCGGCCCCACCAACTCGCATCCATTCGGCACGGCGCACGACGTTTCCTGGAACATCAACAGCCGCGTACACACTATTGCCGCCAAGCAGATGATCGCGCGCCCTCAAGACATCGCTCTCTGAGGTGCCCAAGAACGGCGCCCCCGCCGCCTTCTCGACCCATGCGACTTTGCGCGTGGCAAACTGCTGCTTTGCGCCTGGCATGGGATTTTTGTCCCCGAGCTCGCGCGCGATCACCAAGAGGCTCTTCTCGACCTGCTGTCTCAGCCCGATGTACGCCAACACCGGACTTCCAAAATGCAGCGCCGCGTAGAGTCTGGGCCGCTGCGTGGTGCGCGCGAACCCGGAGAGTTCGATGTCGCGAACGGTCGAGCAGCGGCCACTCATAAACCGACAACTGTCGGCCTCCTCTAAAGCCTCCGAACGAACAGCGTTGCGAAAGATCTCACGGGCACTGCGTCTCGGCACGCCGAGCCATCGTTCGATACGAGACTCGGCAACTTCTCGTCGATGCGGATCACGGCCCCGCTCAACCTCTGCAACAAATGCCGCGTAGGCTCGTCCCAGTGGAACACTGCTCCCCGCTATGGGCAAAAGCGTTCGATATCGAATGCTCTCCCATCGAGTGTCTCTCGGGTGCAAGTCGGTGCGCGATGGGGCGTTTTAGCCGTTGATAGTGGCTGCCGAACGCCGCTCGCGCTTTTTGCGCCTGTCGATTTCGCTTCGAATCGATCGCACGTATCCGATATTCCGAGCTACCTGATCTCGAGGTACGAACTCATGGGCGATCGAGAAATGATAGCCGATGGCATCATCGGTGAGTCGGTACTCATCGTCAGTCTCTAACATCGCGTCGTGTGAGACCATGCGCTCGAGTACCTCTTCCTGCTGAGCGCTAAGGGGACACCGCAAGAGCCGCTTCGGAACCGACCACAACTGCCCTAGACCAATTACAAAATCGCGCTCCTGCCATGTTTCATCCGAGATCGGACAAATGCATGCAGCTGCGCTTCCGCTAGCGAGCGTCTGCTGTGAATAGAGAGCCAGATCGCGCGCATTCATGTATGCGTGATCGGCGACTGCACCAATTGCTCCGGGGCCAAACGCAATGAGGTCGTGCGACGATTGGTACATGTGGCGTCCATGGTGGGACACCGCGCCGGGCACGTCTAGCCTATTAAACTGCCCAAACGTGTTGAATGCGTACCCCTCCCGCAGCATCACACGATAAGCATTCCTGTACTGATCCAGTGCTTGTTGAGGGGTCGGCAGGTCTGTGACTCTCCCGTCACGCAGCAAGTCATACAGTGGCGCAGGCGGCACAATGTCGCAACGATGAATATCTATGCAGGCCACGCCGAGCTGAATCGAGCGAAGAATATCCTCTTCCCACTCTTCATTAGTTTGCCCAGGAAGAGCATACATGACGTCCCAAACGAGTGGAAAACCTAGCCGTGTCAGATGGCCACACACCTCAGCGAGCGTCTCTTCTGTCGGCAAAAGTGCCAACAGCTTTCGCAAGCGCGGCATCGAGGTTTGCCAACCGAAGCTAATGCGATTCACGCCGAGCTCACGACACATTTCGATATTCGACTGTGTCATGGTTTCTAGATGCATCTCGATCGAGAAGTCTCGCACTCGGTCAAGGTTGAGCGCCTGGCGAAGGCCCGCCAAGAGATCTCGCAGGCAGTCATCCGGCAGCATGCTCGGCGTTCCACCGCCTACGAACACGTGTTCAATCGAAAGCGTCTGCGCGTATTGCGTTTCGGCGAACGCCCGAATCTCGCGCAATATCGCATCGACGTAGGCACGCATGATTGGATCATTGCGCTTGACGACGTCAATATTATAAAAACAGAATGTGCAGTGGTTTTTACAAAACGGCACGTGGATGTAGAGGGCGGCCTTACGGTCTGTTTCGGCCGGACGCGAGAGGGCCTGCGCAAAAGAGCGCGCACTCTCCGGCGTCACTGCATCGGTGTCGGTGTTGACGTTGGGGTAGTAGAGGAACGGGCTGTGCCGCACCCGCTCGACCGGATATAAATCAGTGATTGCCATACCAGCCTCCTGATGCCGAGGCACCAACCCCCAACCTGCTCAGTGCCACGCAACGTTCGCAGATAGCTCCGTCCTTGGCAACAGACGCACCCCGCTCATGGCCCTGTCGATCCCCTCAACAATAGAGGAAAAATCTACGCTTTTACGGGAAGAACGCGGTGGGCGGCGAGCCTACGACGGGCTCACGGTTCGCACGCATTGCCGCCAGACCTGGCTTACGTGGGCAGAGGAAGAATCCGCCGTCGGCTCCCGCGATTTGCCAAAGCGCTCGGGTTCGGTCACTCGGGCCGACAAACGCGCATTTTCGTCGTCGGCGACACGATGAACTCCGACTCCGTACTTTGCGGGCGCCGGACGGGACCCAGCCCGGTAGGCGCGATGTCCGATAATCGGGCGTTATGTGAAATCAGGGCTTTGGAATTCCTATCCGCCAATCATGAAATCGTGTGGTCGTCGACGGCCAGGCGGGAACCGTCGGGCGGGCGTGAACGTGCGGCCAGCTCTGGTCGTTACTTGCCGAGGCCCGGGTCAGCCAAGGAGCGCACGCGGCATCTACGGCTTGCCCGGCCGCAAGTTGAGCGCGCACCGCTCGCTCGCCGAGGCCGCGATCCGCGTCCCGCGCGGCGTCGTCTGCAAGAGCGTCTCGCGGGTGAATCAGCCGAAACCCTTCGCCAGCTCGTCCAGGAACATCGCCAGGGGCAGCACCTCGATGCCCTTCTCCGGCCGCAGGCGCTCCGCGCCGAGGTACACGACGAGCCGGCGCTTGACCCCCGAGATCTCGGCGATGGCGCGCAACCCCTTGGCGAACTCGGACTTCCAGCGGCGCGCCGCCTTCACCTCGATCGCCACGATCTCGCGGCCACGCCGGAGCAGGAAATCGACTTCCGTGGCGTGGCTCTCGGCGGGCGCCCAGAAGGCGATGTCGTCGCAGAGCCCGCGATAGTCGCGGTACGCGCGTAGGAGCTGCGCGATCCACCCCTCGAAGAGACGACCCGTGGATTCGGCGTCCAGGGGCCGCGGTCGCCCGTGACCGCGCGCACAAGTCCCGGATCGACCCAGTACAGCTTCGGATGGCGGCGCTCCCGAACGCGCAGACGGGCCTCGTACGCGGGGACCGTGAACGTGAACAGCGTGTCCTCGAGAATCTGGAGGCAGCCCTGGACCGTGGTACGCGCGACGCCGGCGTCGCGGGCGAGCGTCGAGACGTTGAGCGACTGCCCGTGAAACAGGGCGGCGATCGGCAAGAACCGTGCGAACCCGGCAAGATTGCGCGTCAGCGCTTCGGCCTGGATTTCCTCCTTGAGGTACATCCGAACGTACGCATCGAGCACGTCTCTACGGTCGTCGGCTCCTCAGACGATCGGCAGGGATCCCCACTCGAGAGTTTTCGTGAGCGAGAACGCAGTCCCGAGCTCCTCGGGAACGAATGGATGGAGAGCGCGCCGCACAGCTCGAACGGCGAGGAGGTTCACTCCCGAGCGCCTGAGCTTGCGTGCGCTGGAACCGGAGAGTGCGAACCGCAAACGTCGCGCCTCGATCTTCTGGTGGACGACGTTCAGCAACGATGGAAGGCGCTGCACCTCGTCGACCACCACGGACGACCCGCGCGGAAGCCCGTCGAACTCGGCAGAGAAGAGCGACGGATCGACGAGGTACCGCTGATAGAGTCCTTCGTCGAGCAGATCTATCCAGTGGGCCTCGGGATGCAGATGCCGGAGCCAGGTGCTCTTCCCGCTCCCGCGGGGGCCGAAGAGGAAGTACGAGCCCCTGGGCGGCGCGAAGAGTCGGGGGACGCTGGCGTCCATATCGGCAATTTACGCCGTAATCTGCCGACGAGGCAAGCATCTTCTGGGGCCCCCGTTCGCGCTGCAGTTCCTGCTCACGGGGTCACAGAAGTTCGGGCTGATGGGCGGCGTGACCGAGTCGCTCGCGGGGCGGGCGGCCCTCCTCGAGCTCGAGACGATGTCGCTCGCAGAGATCGCTGCGGCGCAGCCGGCGAGTCTCGAAGCGGTGGCCGTTCGCGGCGGCTTCACCGAGCTGCCCGCGGCGTGCGATGCGACCAGCTTGTACTTCGTGCGCGACGTGGTCGGCGGCAAGCGCGTGGAGAGGATGATCGTGGCTTGCGGTACGCCCAACGCGTATCCGCTGGGCGGCGGCGCGCGGGCGGAGTCACCGGCCGATTGGATCTGACCGGGTGCGTGCTCTGCGCGACGGATCGCCGGTCACGGTGTTGCAGGGTCGTCGCGCGGTCTCTCCGCCGCCCGCAGCACCGGCTCCACCAGCGCCGCGCCGACGATCGCGTTGAGCGCCGGCGCGTAGTGTCCGCGCGGCGCGAACAGCGCGGGATCCACCGTCGCGACCGCCGAGGTCGGGTCGACGACGCCGAGCGGGGCGAGATCCTCGTGCAGCAGCGCGTCGTACCAGACGCTGCGTCCCGCCCGGCGTGCCTCGAGGTCCTCGCGCCGCGGCAGGTGGACGACGACCAGCGTCGCACCGTCGGCCGCGACTTCGGTCGCGAAGCGCGTGACGAGGCGTCGAGCAAGCTCGCGGCTCTCGGGGTCGAGGCGAAACTCCGCCGCTGCGCGACCGATCGTCGCCGTCGCGACCACCGCGATGAGCCGGCTCGCGAGCCACCAGTGCCGCTCGTACCACGGCACGTAGAAGCCCTCGTACGCAAACAGCGGGTGCTGCGGCATCGCCTCGAGGACCCGCAGCAACTCGTCCGGCGGCAGCGCCGGTACGTTGAGCAGCTCGAGCCCGTCGTCGCGGACGACGAAGCGCGGCTTCGACAGCGGCACCTCGGTGCCGGCGAAGTAGAGCGGCCGGAAGACGTTCAGGTTGCGCAGCACGTTCTCGGGCTGGAAGCCGTACAGCACCACGTCGGGACGGTAGCGGCGGCCGTCGCGCCGCCAGCGCAGGAACGCCTGGTCCATGCCGTAGGCGTTGACGCCGAAGTTGAGCACCTCGGCCGCGACGCCGTGCGCGCCGAGCGCACGCTCGAGGGCGGCGCCCCAGGTCTCGTCGGGGCCGACCTCGTCACCGAAGGTGAACGAGTCGCCGAACAGGGCGACGCGCAGCGTTCCGACCGGCGGCTCGAGCGCGATCTCGCGCTCGGCGCGGATGCCGCCGCCGTTCACGCGGAATGGTCCGGCCGTGCTGCGCGCGTGCGGCCGCGGCGCCCAGCCGAGGTCGGCGTCGTGGACGAGAAACGTGTCGCCCTCACGAAGCCGCTCGAGGTTGGCGTCGATCTCCGCCAGCGGCAGGCGGTAGGGCAGCAGGCGCAGGTCGCCGACCCACTGCAGGCCGCTTTCGTCCGTGCGCACCAGCGTGCGCACGAAGATCTCGCACACGGCCAAGGTCACGACGAGTGCGGCGGCGGCCGCCCCGAGCGCGCGCAGCGGCCGCCGCCCGCGTGCGCGGCTGGTCACGGTGTCGCTGTCAGAGCTTCGCGTCGTTGACGTTCCAGCTGATGTCGCCCTTCTCGAGCGGGGCGACGACGGATTTCACGAAGGCGCCGTTCTCGAAGCGATAGCGCCGCAGCTCCCCCTGATCCTCCGACGCGACGTAGATCTCGAGCGCACCGTCGCCGTCCAGGTCGGCCAGCAGCAGCGGCTGCTCGAAGCCCGACGACTGCGCGTCGAGCTGCGTCTTCTTCCAGCCGGCGCCGTCCTGCTCGATGAGCCACAGGCCTGACGCGAGGCCGCCGGCGACCAGATCCACCTTGCCGTCGCCGTTCACGTCGCCCGCGGCGATGGCGCGCATCTGCCGGTCGGGGATGGTCGTCACCTCGGTGCTCGGCGCCCAGGCGCCGTCCTTCATCCGGTACTGCTTGATCGTGACCGGACGGACGAGGCTGCCGTCTTTGATCGCGCCCTCCCACACGATGTACAGCTCGCTGACGCCGTCGCGATCGACGTCGGCGGTGAGGATCTCCTTCGCGTGCGTGTCGCCGGGTGCGTCGACCACCGACTTCTGCCAGCCCTGCGGCGAGCTCTTGTACATCGTCACCTCGCCCGGCTGCTCCTCGTCGAGCTTGTTCGGCTTGCTGGGCGTCGCGAAGAACTCCATCTTGCCGTCGCCGTCGACGTCGCCGATCTCGATCTCGTGCACGAACGTCTTGGCTTGACGATCGATCTCCTCGACGCGCCAGCCGTCGTTCGGGTGCACGATCGCGATCACCCCCTGGTCGTGGGTGGCGATCACCAGCTCGTCGGTGCCGTCGTGATCGAGGTCGCCGCGCTCGACGTCGCGCAGGCGGTCGAACTTGCCGCCGAACTTCGGGTTCCAGTGCGTTTCCTGGCTCCACTTGCCGTCGGCGAACTTCCACGTCTTGAGCATTGCCTGGTTGCCGCCGATCGTCAGCAGGCCGCCGTCCCAGGACATCGACTTGTGGAAGACGTTGCTGTCCGGGTCCTCGAGCACGGTCGCCTTCCAGGCGCCGTCGACGTTGCGCACGATGGTGAGCTTGGCCGCGCCCGGAACCGGAGCCTTGCGTCCGTCCGGCAGCACCTGATCGATGAACTGCGCCTGCGACACCACGAGCGCGGGTGCGGGCGCGCCCGCGAGCGGCTCCTGGCGGGCGCTGCGCGCGGGCGCCGGCGCTGCCGGTGCGGGTGCAACTGGAGCTGCCGGGGCGCCGGGAGCGGCAGCCGGCTTGGCCTCGGCGGCCTTCGCCGGGGCCCCTTCTCCGCTGGGTGGCTGGCTCTGGCAGGCCACGGCCGCGAGCGCGACGATGAGGAGCGCCACGATGTCAACGAGGGTGTGCGTTCGCCGCTGCCGGTTCTCCATGGGTCTCCATGACAATCAGAGGACTTCTGGGCGAGCAAGCGCTCCCGCCGCGTGCGTGCTTTCCCGAGCGGGACGGGCGCGCCTGGCACGACAATGGCTTGACCGCGAGCGAAGTCGGTCGCTACTCCTGATCGCAGAGGAACGTTCTCATGCCGCAGTCCTGCTCCGCGCGCCTCGTCCGAGGTGCGCTTCTCGTCGTCCTGTCCGCCTCCGTCTTCGTCGCCGTGCTCGTCCCGGTCCTCGCGCGCGCCCAAGCAGGATCGACGCTGACGCCGGATCGCCTCACCTACGTGGTCAACAAGGATGTCGGCGCCGAGCGCTGGACGATCAACCTGAACCTGGCCTCGCTCGATCCGCAGCGCGCGATCAACGTGACCGGCAACGTCTACCGCAGCGGCCAGTCGCCGAGCTTCGTGTGGTGTCAGGAGCGCGCGGACTCGACGGGCACGCTCGCGGATCCGGGCAGCACGTTCCGTCTGCGCTGCAGCGGTGCGAGCGCCTGCGGCGCGACCGCCACCGGATGCGCGCGCAGCGAGTGGTCGACGATCGCGGACCTGGTGGCGATCCCGGCGAGCTTCTTCCTGCCGCCCGGTGGCAACGGGCTGGCGCGTGCCCGGTCGTCGACTGCGGGCAGTGCCGTGGTGGCCGCGCCGAGCGTGCCCGCAGTGCAGACGAAGCTGGCCCTCGGGCAGGCGCTGTTGCCGTCGGCCACGGCGGCGCCGGCCGGCGGCGTCAGCGACCGCGGTGCGAACCTGCCGCCCGACGGCGCCAACTTCCTCGTCAACAAGGAACTCGGTGGCCTGCGCTGGTCGATCTCGCTCAACCAGATCCCGGCGCAGCGCGGCAACGACGCGGTTTCGACCTGCGACGACGCGCTCGAGTGCATCGTCAGCAACCGCTTCCTGAACGTGACCGGCAACGTCTACCCGCAGGGCGGCGGCCCGCCGCAGTTCGTCTGGTGCCAGGAGCGCCAGGATTCGACAGGCGATCTCGCGAACCCGCAGAGCGAGTTCCGCTTCGGCTGCGTCGGCGCCGGCGCGTGCGAGAAGTCGGCCAACGAATGCGCCGATCAGGATTGGCAGACCATCCCGGGCGGCGCCGACGTGCGCCTCCAGGCGAGCTTCTTCCTGCCGCCCGGCGGCCTGCCCGCGACGCCGCAGTCCGATCCGGAGATCGTCGTGATCGGTCGCACCTCGGATCCGCCGTCGATGATCGTTCCGCTCGGCCAGGGGGCCGCGGCCGTCGACGTCGCGACCGTGCTCGGTGGCTGCGGTGAAGGCGGTACGTGCACGCTCAGCGCCGGCAGCTGCGGCTCCGTGCAGGGCAGGATCGTCCTCGACGCGACGGTGGGCTGCGCCTGTCTCGTGTCCGAGGTGCCGCCCGAGTGCATCGCCTGCGGCGGCGGCGCGAGCGGCGTCTGCGGCGGCAACTGTCAATACCAAATCGGCGACCAGATCGGCGACCAGATCGGCGGCGCCACCGCGCGCGGCCAGTGCCTGCCGTTCTCGTCGACCAGCACGCAGTGCTCGTGCTACGCGGCGAACCAGAGCGACCAGGTCGCGATCAGTATCTGCGGCGGCTCGCTGGGCAGTGAATGCCCGTCCGGCAAGTGCTGCGCCGACGACATCCGCGACGGCTGCGACCCGGCCGCCGGCGACGTCGACTGCGGCGGCATCTGCGTCGACTCGAACGGCTGCGACCCGACGGTGAGCCAGTGTGGCTCGTGCCTCGACCAGCGCGACCCGGCGACCCTCTTCTGCGGCACGCGCGCAGCGCCGGTGGGGGCATCCTGCTGTGCGGACTGCCCCGACGGCACGCAGAACTGCTACTGCGAGCCAGGACGGAGCTGCAATCTGGAGGCGGATGGCGGTCGTTGCTGCCCGACCAGCCGACCGGACTTCTGCAACGGAACGATCTGCATCCCGTCGGGTGCCGACTGCTGTGCCGATTGTCCGGACGGCGGCAACGACTGCTACTGCGCCGCCGGCTCGCTGTGCGTTCTCGAGGCCGAGGGCGGAGGATGCTGCCCCGTCGATGCTCCAATCCGGATCCCCGGGGCCGGCTGCTGTCCGATCGACAGGCCGATCGGCTGCGGCGACCTCTGCCTGGCCGAGGGCCTCGAGTGCTGCCCCGACGGCACCTCGTTCTGCGAAGCGGGATTTCTCTGTACCGCCGATTCGCTATGCGTCCCGGCCGGAGACGACGACTGCGGCGACGGCCTGTCCTGCGAAGCGGGCTTTCAGTGCGTCGACGAGAGCCCGGGCTGCTGCCGCACCGATCTCACCTGTGACGAGAGCTGCCTGACCGCCGGCGAGGACTGCTGTGGGGACGGCTTCTTCTGCGACACCGGAGCGGTTTGCGTGGGTGAGGGCGCCGGCGCCACCTGCTGCGCCGCGGACCAGCCGGTGGGCTGTGGTGGCTTCTGTCTGGACCCGGGGAGCGTGTGCTGTGGCGCCGATGGCAGCTTCTGCGACCCTGGCTTCACGTGCGACGGGCCCGACAGCTGCGTTCCGGTGGATTCGCGCGCGGGCACCGAGGTGCGGCTGCAACGGGACGGCACCGAGGCATCGACCGCGGAGCGCGCGTCCGCACGCACCGGTGACGGGCCGCTCCGGTCGTTGCTCGCCGACCCGCGCTCGGCGGCGCCGGGGACACGCTCGCGCATTGTGAGACCAAGACCGAGCGCGCCGGCGCGGCCGGGCTCGTCGAGCGTCTCCGGCGCCGTGCCGCAGCGCTGACATCGCGGACGTGCCAGCGGGTGCGTGGCGACGCCCGCTGCGCGGCAACCGAGCGCGATCGGGGCCGAAGTGATTGACTAACGAACGTTCGTTGACTAGTTTTGAGATCTCCTGGATCCGGGTTGTCGACGACACCAGCCGCAGCCGCGCCCGCGCGCTGCTCGGCGCTGCGTTCGAGGCCCGGCAGGACAGCCACGAGGAGATCGGGAAATGGAGCTGGCCGATATCGACCTGGTCAACCCGGACAACTGGGTTCCCGGCGTGCCGCACGAGGCCTTCAAGGTACTGCGCAAGCACGCCCCGGTGTTCTGGCAGGAGATGCCGGGCGACGACGCGGGGTTCTGGGCGATCACCAAGTACGAGGACGTGGTCGCGATCTCGAAGGACCCGCTCACCTTCTCCTCGTTCAAGGGCGGCACGATCCTGCGCGATCTTCCCGAAGAAGACCTGAAGAACACGCAGACCATCATGCTCAACATGGATCCGCCGCAGCACAGCAAGTACAGAAAACTCGTCAGCCAGGGCTTCACGCCGCGCATGACCGCGGCCCTCGAGCCGCGCGCGCGGGCGGCGACCACCGAGATCCTCGACAAGGTCATGGCGCAAGGCCAGTGCGACTTCGTGCGCGAGATCGCCGCCGAGCTGCCGCTGATCGTCATCGCGGAGCTGGTCGGCGTTCCCCTGGAGGATCGCCACAAGGTGTTCGAGTGGTCGAACCGTCTGATCGGCTTCGACGACCCCGAGATCGAGGGCGGTGCCGAGAAGGGCAAGATGGCGGCGATGGAGATGTGGCTCTACGCGCACGAGCTCGCCGACAAGCGCAAGGACGCCCCGCGCGACGATTTCGTGAGCTTGCTCCTGAACAGCGCGGTCGACGGCGAGAAGCTCACCCAGATGGAGTTCGACTCCTTCTTCCTGCTGCTCGCGGTGGCCGGCAACGAGACCACCCGCAACCTGATCTCGGGCGGCATGCTGGCGCTGATCGAGAATCCGGCCGAGCGCCAGAAGCTGCTCGACAACCCGGCACTGCTGCCCACCGCAGTCGAGGAGATGCTGCGCTGGGTGTCGCCGGTGAGCCAGTTCCGCCGCACCACGACGCGCGACACCGAGATCCGCGGTCAGAAGATCCGCGAGGGCGACAAGGTCGTGATCTACTACCAGTCGGCGAACCGCGACGAGGACATCTTCACCGATCCCTACAAGTTCGACGTCGCGCGCTCACCGAACAACCACATCGCGTTCGGCATCGGCGAGCACTTCTGCCTGGGCGCGAACTTAGCAAGGCTCGAGATCCGGGTGATGTTCGAGGAGATCCTGCGCCGCATGCCCGACATCGAGCTCGCCGGCCCGGTGCGCCGCCTGCGCTCGAACTTCATCAACGGCGTGAAGGAGATGCCGGTGAAGTTCACGCCGTCGCGCGTGCGCGCGGCTGGTTGACACGGACGCCGTCAGCGATCGAAGAGAACCACCATGAAGGTCATCGTCGATTACGACCGCTGCGAGGCCAACGCCGTCTGCATGCAAATCTGTCCCGAGGTGTTCGAGCTGCGCGACGACGACACCCTGCACATCCTCATCGAGGAGCCCGGTGAGAGCCTGCGCGGCAAGGTGATGGACGCGGTGCGTCGCTGCCCGCGCCAGGCGATCTCGGTCAAGGAGTAGCGTCGGTCTCGAACAGCCGGACGAACACGTCGGTGGCGCGCTCGACCTGATCGACCGCGACGAACTCGCGTGCGGTGTGCGCCTGGGCGATCGAGCCCGGGCCGAACACCACGCCCGGTAGACCGACCTCGGTGAACAGCCCGGCGTCGGTGGCGAAGGCCGCGATCGCCGTCGCGGTCGGTAGCGAGAGGTCGGCTAGCACGCGCTGACACGTTCGGACCGCGGGTGAATCCTCGGCCGTCTCGAGCGCGGGCTTCTCGACCGTGCAGGATTCGACGGTTACGTCGTCGGCGCCGTGCCGGGCGAGCGCCGCGCGGATCTCCGCGCAGACCGTCGCTTCGTCCTCGCCGGGCAGCAGCCGGCGGTCGCTGAGCAGCCACGCCCGCTGCGGCACGATGTTGGCCGCCTGCCCGCCGCCGATCACGCCGACCGATAGCGTCGGCCGTCCGAGGGTCGGGTGCTCGCGGCCGCCGATCTCCTCGGCCAGCGCGTCGAGCGCCAGCACGGCGCGCGCCAGCGCCACGATCGCGTTTCGTCCCGCGCGCGGCTCCGAGCTGTGACAGGAGACGCCGTGCGCCACCAGCCGTACCAGCGCGATGCCCTTGTGGCTGGTCACGACGGCGAGCTCGGTGGGCTCGGTCGCCAGCACCCAGTCCGGCTTGCGCGTGCCGATGCGCTCGAGCACGTCGCGCACGCCGATGCTCGAGCACTCCTCGTCGGCCTCGCCGGCGATGATCACGTTGCGCTTCAACGTCCCGCGCTCGAGCACCTGCGCCAGGGCCGCGACCGCGGCCGCCATGCCGCTCTTGGTATCGCAGGAGCCCCGGCCATACAGCAGGCCCGCCTCGATCCTTGGCTCGAACGGGTCGATCTCCATGCCGTCGACCGGGACGGTGTCGAGGTGCGACGCGATCAGGACGGTGTCGCGCGCACCGCGTGCGGTCGCCTCGGCGATGACGCTCACGCGCTCGCCGGAGCCCAGCAGCTCGGCGTCGAGGCCGAGCCGCCGGAGCTGCTCGCGGAGATGGGTCGCGTAGCGGCGCTCGCCCGCGATCGCGTCGGGGATGTCGTCGCGCCGCATCGGATTGACCGACGGGATCGCGACGTAGTCACGCAGGAGCTGGATGCATTGCGGGTGGGACATCGCGCGGCCTTCCTTCCATGAATGTCACCCGTGATGGGGCCAGTCCAGGGTGCTTTCGGTCCCGGACGGGTTCTGTTACGCCTCGCCAGGGTGATCTGGGTCGCCGCGATCGCTCTCCTCGTCGTCTTCGGTGCCGTGCTCGCCATGGCGGAAGCGTCGGTCACCCGCATCACCAAGGTGCGGCTGGTCAACCTGCGCGAGGAGGGCCGGCGCAACGTCGAGCTCCTGGAGGAGATCGAGGAGAACCTGCCGCGCTACCTGAACTCCGTCTACCTCTCGGTGATGTGCGTTCAGAACGGCTCCGCCATCCTGATCGCCATCCTCTCCGAGCGCCTGTGGGGCCAGTTCGGCGTCACGGTGGCGTCGATCGTGTTCACCATCGGCTACTTCGTCGCCGTCGAGGCGATGTCGAAGACGTTCGCCGTCCTGCACAGCGACAGCGTCGCGCTGGCCCTCTCCCCGGTGGTGTGGCTGCTCGGGCGCCTGCTGCACTGGCCGACGCGCGCCCTGATCGGGCTCGCCAACATCCTGCTGCCGGGCAAGGGGCTCGAGCAGGGGCCGTTCATCTCCGAGGAGTCGATCCGCTGGATGGCGCAGGTCGGCCACGAGGAAGGCAGCATCGCCGAGCAGGAGAAGGAGCTCATCCACTCCGTCTTCCACTTCGCGGAGACCGTGGTGCGCGAGGTGATGAAGCCGCGTCCCGACATCGTCGGGGTGGACGTCAATCAGACGCTGCGGGTCGCGCAGGAGCTGATGCTCAAGCACGGCTACTCGCGCATCCCGGTGTACCGCGGCGACCTCGATCACATCGAGGGTGCGCTGTTCGCGAAGGACGTGCTGAACGCGCTGCACCAGGGCAAGCCCGAGACTCCGATCAAGGAACTGGTGCGTCCGGTCGAGTTCATTCCCGAGTCGAAGCGGGTCGGCGAGCTCTTGACGGAGATGCAGCGCAAGAAGTTCCACGTCGCGCTGGTCACCGACGAGTACGGCTCGGTCTCCGGCCTGGTCACCATGGAAGACCTGCTCGAGGAGCTGGTCGGCGACATCTCCGACGAGTACGACCGCGAGGAGACGCGCATCGAGGAGCTCGCCGACGGCGCCTTCCGCGTCAACGGCCGGGTCTCGATCGACGACGTGAACGAGGCGCTCGACGCCAAGCTGCCGCAGGACGAGTGGGACACCGTCGGCGGGCTGATGCTCGGTCTCGCGGGCGAGATCCCGAAGGAAGGACAGGCAGTCCGCTTCGAGAATCTGCGCTTGATGGCGGAGAAGGTGGTCGGTCGGCGCATCAAGTCGGTGCTGATCACGCGCGAGGCCGCCGTCGAGCCGGTCGCCGAGGCCCCCGCGAGCGCCGAGGGCGCGAGCGGCGGCTGATTCAACGAGGGGACCCGTCCCCTCGCCCCATCGGCCGCGCGCTTTGCGCGCGGGTGTCTGGGGTCGGACCCCCTAAACCAGCTCACCTTCGAGGAGCGCGGTGACGCGCGCGACCTCGGCGGCGCGCAGGCGGCGCTTCGAGGTCGCATAGGCGTCGCGCGGCAGGGCCACCAGGTCGGCCGCGTGCTCGATCGCGTGGTGCACGACGTCGCCGCCCTCGGCAACCAGCCCGTTCACGATGCCGTGCGCGGCCGCCTCGGAGGGCGCGTAGGCGCGCGCGTGCAGCAGGGCTTCGACGTGCAGCCTCGAGGGGAGGGCCGTACTCGCGATCGCCGCCATCCAGCTCGGCATCGGGATGCCGATCGCCACCTCGTTGAGCTGCAGGCGGAAGCGTCCGTCGACCGCGTAGCGACGGTCGCAGGCGTAGGCCAGGACCGCGCCGCCGGCGATCGCGTGTCCGGTGACCGCCGCGACGGTGGGGATCGGCAGCGTGAAGACGCGCAGCATGGTCGTCGCGAAGGTCGCGCTGAGCTCGCGCAGTCCCTCGCGCGACAGGGTGGGCAGCAGCTTCAAGTCGAGCCCACCCGAGAACATGCCGCTGCGGCCCGCCAGCACCAGCGCCCCGACGCCGTCGCTCTGGGCGCGATCGAGCAAGGCGCCGAGCTCGGCGAAGAAGGGCACGCTCATCGCGTTGGCCTTGCCGTCGTCGATGCGGATACACGCGATCTTGCCGTCGACCTGGTACTGCATGCGCTCCATCTGCAGGCTCCTTGTCCGGGTGCTCGCCGGCCCGTCGTCAAGTACGTGCGGTGGGCCAGGGCCCGGTCACCGCGAGGGTGGTGCCGGGGCTCATGATGTTGACGAACAGCGTCGTGCCGTCGGGCGAGAACGTCGCGCCGGCGAACTCCGATTCGTTCAGCGCGTTGCGCGCGAGCGGCCAGACGTCGCCGTTCACGTCGACGAGACGCAGGAACTGCGCGCCGGGGCCGTCCTCGCACACCACCAGCTCGCCCCAGGGCGCAACCGTGAGGTTGTCGCCCATGTCGAGCCTGGTGTCGTCGTCGGGCTCGACGAAGAGCTCGAGGTTGCCGGGCTCGTCGGTCTCGCGCGGCGTGCCCTCGTAGGGGCTCGGCAGGTAGCGGAAGATCTGCCCCTTCCGCTTCGCACCGCCGATCGTGCAGGTGAAGTAGATGCCGTCGGCGCCGCGCCACATGCCTTCGCCGCGTGCGAACGGTGCTGCGCCCATGGCGGCGCCGCGCAGCCGCAGGTCGTCGCTGGGCGACTCGACGTCGGCGAGGTCGACCCACTCGGCGCCGATCAGCTCGCCGGGGGACGCCGCGGGTGACGTCCAGTTGCGGACGTCGATGCCGTACTTGCACGCGCACACCCGGAACGCCTGCAGCTTGCCGCCGGCCACGAGGCGCGTGCGATCGTTGGGCACGAACCGGTAGAGGAGCCCGTCCTCGCGGTCCTCGGTCTGGAAGACACAGCCCGACGCGAGATCGATCGCGACCGCTTCGTGGTTGAAGCGGCCCATGGCCTTCAGTGGCTCGGGTGCCGCCCGCCGCTGCTCGACCGAGGCCGGGACCTCGAAGTTCCAGCCGTGCGGGCGCTCGGCGCCGCTGATCGGATAGAGCGTCGCCTCCTCGCAGCTGATCCAGCTCCCCCACGGCGTCGTGCCGCCGGCGCAGTTGCGGTAGGTACCGGCGAGGCTCTGGAACTGCTTCTCGAGCCGGCCCGCCTTCGTGTCCCAGACGAAGGTCGTGGTGCCGCCGAGCGCCGGCTGGGTGCCGCCGCCGCGGTCGTAGACCTCACTGGCGGGGACCTCGTCGAAGAGCTCGTTGCCGGGCCCGTACGGACCGTTGTCGGGCGGCGCGTTGGTGAGCTCGTGGTTGCGGACGACGATCGTCTTGCCATCCGGTCCGGCGAACGCTCCCATGCCGTCGGGCGCGCCGGGCACCCGGAGCCCGTCCTGCATCGTCTCGCCGGTGCGCGACACGACGCGGTAGGCGAAGCCGGCCGGCAGGTCGAGCAGGCCGCCCGGGTCGCGGACCAGCGGCCCGAAGCGTGGCCCCGGCGTGGCTGCGGGATCGGCCCACGCGCTGCGTGTGACGCGCGCGAGCGACGCGGCCAGCGCGCCGAACGCGAGCGAGGTCGCGGCGCCCCGTTCCAGGAAGGCGCGTCTCGAAACTCTCCGCTGATCCATTTCGCTCCCCGTGTCCTGCCCGACGCGGGCGAGTGTGCCGGATGCGTTTCGTCCACGCCAATCGCTGCCCCGGGGCCGCTCGCGTGTCGTCCGTAGACAGCGGCGTGCCGATCAGGCACGGGAAGGGGTCCCCAGCGGCTGCGCGACCCGAAGCGGCCGCGACATGGCAGCGGCGGGACGGGCAGCCGACCAAGGAGCGAGCGATGGAGAGCCAGCAGCAGGTCCCCTACGCGCACGGCCGCGTCTACCACGACGCCGACGCGCACATCGTCGAGACCCCAGACTGGCTGGTGCCGTTCGCCGATCCCGGCGTGCGCGAGCGCTTGCGGCCGCTGTTCGTCGCCAGCGTCAAGCCGGGCGAGGAGCAGCTGATCGATCGGGTGCGCGCCAAGCACCGCGATCCGGTCGAGCGGCCGCGCTTCGAGGCCGAGATCATGCTGCGCAAGAACTGGAGCGCGCTGGGGTCGTTCCTGAAGGAGGACCGGCCGCGCGCGCTCGACCTGCTCGGCTTCTCGAGCCAGCTGATCTTCAACACCTTCCTGAACCAGTACATGAACGACTCCGAGCACGGCGGCGACCTCGACTTCGCCTACGGGCTCGCGCGCGCCCACAACCGGGCGCAGGTCGAGTTCTGCTCGGTCGATCCGCGCCTGCTCGCGGTTGGCTACGTGCCGCTGGCGGACTTTGTACGCGCCCGCGCGATGGCGGAGGAAGCGATCGCGATGGGCTGCAAGGCGCTGCTGATCGCGTCGCGCTGCCCGCCCGGCCACTCGCCGAGCCACACCGGGCTGTTCCCGGTCTGGCAGGTCGCGCAGGACGCCGGCCTGCCGATCGTCTTCCACGTCGGCGGCGGCGGGCGATTGCTCGATCCGGACTACTTCCTCAACGGCTTGCCGGCGGTCGCGGACTTCCACGGCGGCGCCGAGAACTTCCGCTCGGTCGACTACATGGCGATCCCGTTCCCGCCCATGCAGACGCTCGCGACCATGATCTTCGACCGCGTCTTCGACCACTTCCCCCGTCTCAAGGTCGGTGTGATCGAGCAGGGCGCGGTGTGGCTGCCGAGCTTTCTCCGCCAGCTCGACGCTGCGTTCGAGGCCTTCGCGAAGGGCGAGGAGCGCCTGCGCAAGCTCGAGCTCAGGCCGAGCGAGTACGTCAAGCGACAGATCCGAGTGACGCCCTATCCGAGCGAGCCGGTGGGCTGGATCGTCGAGCAGGTCGGGCCCGACGTCTGCATGTTCAGCTCGGACTGGCCGCATGTCGAGGGCGGGCGCAACCCGATCAAGCGCTTCGAGGCGAGCATGGAGGGTCTCGACGAGAACACGCTGCAGCGCTTCTACTGCGACAACTTCATCGACCTGATGGGGCGCGGCCTCGCTGCTTGACGCGTGCCTACTCCGCGGGAAGAGACCGCGCCGACTGTCGAATTCCGCGCGCAGCGCGGGCCGAGCGGAGCGAGCAGAGGAGTGGGGCCCCGTCGGGCTCTGCCCGATGGGGCGAGGAGACGGGTCTCCTCGGTGGAATTCCGCGCGCAGCGCGGGCCGAGCGGAGCGAGCAGAGGAGTGGGGCCCCGTCGGGCTCTGCCCGATGGGGCGAGGAGACGGGTCTCCTCGGTGGAATTCCGCGCGCAGCGCGGGCCGAGCGGAGCGAGCAGAGGAGTGGGGCCCCGTCGGGCTCTGCCCGATGGGGCGAGGAGACGGGTCTCCTCGGTGGAATTCCGCGCGCAGCGCGGGCCGAGCGGAGCGAGCAGAGGAGTGGGGCCCCGTCGGGCTCTGCCCGATGGGGCGAGGAGACGGGTCTCCTCGGTGGATCAGATGGCGAGCAGCTGCTCGACGGTGACGTCGATGTCGGGCAGGAGGTACGACGCGAGCGGGCCGCTCGTGAGGGTCCTGCCTTCGTCGAACGCGTTGCCGCTGCGCGAGAAGATGGTGATCGACGCGGCGCGCGGGTCGATCATCCAGTACTCGTCGACGCCGTTGCGCGCGTAGACGTCCTTCTTCTCGTTCAGGTCGCGCCGACGGGTGGACGGAGAGAGGATCTCGACGACCAGGTCCGGGACGACCTTCAGGAACTGTCCAAACACCGGTGCCGGGGCTGCTTCCCAGCGCGCCGCGGACACGAGAGCGGCGTCCGGCTCGAGCGTGTCGCCGGAGGGCAGGTCGAAGCCGGTGCTCGAATCGAGGACGCGACCGATCGGGCGGCGGTCTGCGAGCTGGCGCAGCGCGTGCACGACGTTCGCGCCGATCTGCCCGCGGGGCCAGCCGGCGGGCGGGCTCACGACGATCTTCCCGTTGAGCAGCTCGTAGTGGCCGAGGTCGAAGGACGGACGCTCGTCGAGCCAGGCGCGGAACTCCGCCTGCGTGATCGGCTTTGCGGGCGCGCTCTCGTGCTCCGTGGCCATCGGATGCGGATGGTAGCCCACCGGCCCATGGCGTGGAAGGTGGCAATCCCGCGCGGGCTGCCGCAACGAACGCGACAGCAAGTTCGGCGTCGTGACGCCCTGCGGTTGAGCCAGGCCCCGGACATCGGGCAGGTTCATCGCCGGATGTACGGGTTCCTCGAGCAGCTGCTGCACTACTTCGACCGGCCGCACGTCGGTCCACCGGTGGCACCCGTTGGTGGCCCCGCCGCGTGGCGGGGTGACGAGCTGGCCGGGTCCGATGTCTGGCGCGAGCGGCTCGCCGACGCGCAGGTCGGAGAGCTGTGCCGCGCGGTGGAGGTGGCGCGTGCGTCGGGGCGTCCGACGGCGGAGCTCACCAGACCCGACTTCCCGCTGCCGACGCTCGGCGCGTCGATCGACCGCTGGCGCTCGGATCTGAGCGACGGCCGCGGCTTCGTCGTGATCTGCCGGCTTTCCGGTCGACCGCTGGTCGCAGGCGGAGGCGGAGGTCGCCTTCTGGTGCCTCGGACTGCACCTCGGCGCCCCGGGCGCGCAGAACGAGGAGGGTGATCTGCTCGGACACGTCACCGACCTGAGCGCCGAGGCGCGGCACGCCGACGAACGCCTGTATCGCACGACGGTCGGCCTCGACCAGACCTTCGGGCGTCAAGCTGCCGGAGGACATGAAGTCGGCGTAGGCGCGGCCGAACGATCCGGCCGGTAGCCGCTCGAGCGCGGCGCGGCCCGACAGGGTTGCGAGCAGCGACGGCCGCTCGCGCAGCAGGCGCGCTCCGTCCGGATGGACCGCGAAGCGGACGAAGCAGCGCTCGAAGCTCGCGCCGCTCAGCGCATCGATGATCTCGAACACTTGATCGGTGCGCTCGGAGTCCGCGACCAGCACCTTCAGCGCCTTCCGGGCCCGCGGCCAGTCGAGCTTTCTCGGCACCGCCGATGGGGCGTGCTGCGTGGTCTCTTTCCTAGCCCCGATGGCCGGCCGTGGCGACACGGCCGGGCAGCTTGTCCGAGCCACCCGAGAGCCACGTGCGGACGATTCCGAGCAGGCCGCTCTCGAACAGGACGCCGCTCGCCAGCAGCACCAGCAGGGTCAGGCTCAACAACGCGCCGACCGGGGCGTCGAACGGGATCTGGCCGGTCATCACGATCTCCTGGATTTGTGGAACCATGGCATTCACCTCCCTGAGATCGTCCATCGCAGGGTTCGTGCCAGTCTTCTTGGCGCAGGACCAGTGGCCCCGACCCCGAGAGATCAAGGGTTTTCGACCGGTGCGGCCCGCTCCGACGCGTGCGCGCTGCGTGGGCGTCACTGCGGCCGCTGCAGGGCGCTTCCGGCGTCGGCGGCGATGGACGGCCGCGTCGCGGCCACGATAAGGAGCAGCCATGAAGCTGTGCTGATTCCACCTCATGCCGTACACGGAGCTTCCCGAGGACTTCAAAGAGAAGCATCCGTCGGTCTGGGTCGACATCGACTCGCGCCTGTTCGATCCGGCCCGGGCGCACCTGATGTACAACGACTTCCTCGACCAGCTCGAGCTCGCTGCCGAGGTCGGCATCGTCTGGGCGGAGCGCGGCCGCGGCGCCTGGCTTCGCACCGCCACGTCGGAGCATCGGGCGCTGGCGTCCGCGCGCAGCGACACGGTCTGGTTCAGCGGTCACGAGCTTCACGTAGCCGACATGGTACTCAACGCGATCGTCGAGGCGCGCTGGTACGTCTGGCAGTTCTCCTCGACGGTGTCCCACGTCCATCTCGCGACCGGGCGCATCGCCGGCATCGTGCACTTCGGGACGTCGCCGGTGCACGTTGCCGCGGGATGCCTGCTGGCGGCGGAATCGGGCGCGATGGTCACGGACCTCGAAGGACGGCCGTGGAGCGTCGGCCAGAGCGGCGTGCTGGCGGCGGCAACGCCCGAGCTGCACGCCGAGCTGCGCGCGCTGCTGGAGAGGAGCCGCTGAGCATGGCGCTGCGCGGCTTCGACGGTGCGGACCTAGCGCGGCGCAGCCGGCGTGGCAGGGCTGCCGAGTTGGTAGAGCCGCTCCTCGTAGCTCTGTGCCGGGTCGGCCCATGGCCGGTGGAACGTCGCCAGGTGGCGTGCGCTCGCGATCGGCTCGGTGCGCGAGCGATCGGCGAACAGCGGCGCCAGCGTCTCGAGCTCGCCCGGGGCCACGAGCTCGCCGTGCACCACGATCCAGCGGAAGCCGAGCGCGTAGAGCTCGTCCGCCGCGTCCGGGGCCGGTAGCCGTGCGGCGAGTGCCGCGACCTCGGCCTGGACCGGTGTGGTGAACGAGTTGTAGCAGGCCGCGGCCGGCCGTCCGTGGTAGCCGCGCAGGAAGGAATAGTACGACATGTCGTGCAGCGCGCCGCGCAGGTCGTAGCGCAGCGGCAGGTCGAGCACCGCGCCGTCCTCGATCCGTGCATGGAGCGCACGCTGCTCGTCGTTCGCGCCGATGGCGAATGCCTCGAGCGGGCGCACGCGAAAGCTGGTCGGCGCGATCGTCGGGGCGAACAGCTCGAGCGCGGCCGCCGCCACGACGAGGCCGGTGACGCCGCGCGCCACGATCGGCTGTCGCACGCTCGTCAAGAACAAGACACCGTACGCCGCCAGCAGGCTCGCGATCAGCACGACCTCGAACCACACGTAGCGCAGCGCCCGTACGGCATCGAGGCCGGGCAGGGCTCCGCCGAGGAGCAGCAGCGGTGAGGGCAGGCCGATCGCCGTGAAGGGAATGCCGAACCCCCACACGCTGCACCACGCGACCAGCACGGCCGCAGCGAGCAGCACCGCGCGCGGATCGCAGCCGTCGCGCGGGCGCGCGTGGCGCAGCCGATCGGCGAGCCCGACCAGTGCCAGCGCGAGCAGCGTCCAGCCGAGCCACGCCTCGCCGAGCGGCCGGTACTCGACGAGGAGGAGCATCGCCGGCGAGCGGCCCTGCAGCACGCCCCACCTCGTGCGCGTCTCGAGATAGGGCCCGAAGAGCGCTGCGGCGAATCTGCCGACCACGAGGGCGACCACGAGCAGCTTCGGCCAGAGCTGCCTCCAGGCAACGCGAAAGCGCACCAGCAGAAAGGCCCCGTAGACCAGCGTGACCAGCGACACGCCGATGACGCGATAGAAGCTCTCGAGAAGCTGCAGGCATCCCAGCACGGCCAGCGCTGCGGCATCGCCCCAGCGCTGCCGCGCGAACAGCCGGTGTGCGAACAGCAGCAGCAGCGGCGCCCAGAGGTTCGCGTAGAGATACGGATGGCCGGGATCGCCGAGGCGTGCCGGATGGAAGCCGAACAGCAGACCGGCGACGAACGCCGCGCTGGCGTCGCGCGTCCAGAAGAACGCCAGCGCGTACATGGCGATCGCCGCGATCCACCACGACAGGCCGAGCATCGCGTTGTAGGCCAGCACGGGATCGCGCCACGCGGCATAGGGCACCGCCGCGAGCAGGCTCGAACCCACCATGTGCTCGCCGAGCGTGTAGGGCTTTGGCAGGGGATGGCAGCCGCCGCCGTCGAGGAAGTGGCGCGGGTCCTCGAGCAGCCGGCGGGTGGTCGCGATGGTGGTGCCGACCACGAACCGCTGGTCCGTGCGGTCGACCTTAGCGAGGCGCTCGCCGGGGATCGGCGCCCGCGCCGGAACCAGGTGACGCGGGTCGGGAAGCACCACGCGCAGCGCCCAGAGGGCGAGCGCCAGGTAGAGTAGCGCCGCGAGCGCGTGCGCGAACATGCGCGGACCTCGCGGCGCTGCGATCAGGGCTCGTTCCCGGGCTTCTTCAGCCGAGCGCCTTCTCGATCACCTGCTTGAGCTCGGGCGCGTCCGGCTTGGTGGTCGGATCGAAGCGGGCGACCACCTTGCCCTGCTTGTCGACGACGAACTTGCCGAAGTTCCACTTGATGTCGCCGGCCCCTTCGGGCTGCGCGTTCTGCCCGGTCAACCAGGCGTAGAGCGGCGCGCGCGACGGTCCGTTGACGTCGACCTTGGAGAACAGCGGAAAGGTCACGCCGTAGGTCGTCGAGCAGAACGTCTTGACCTCGGCGTCGGTGCCCGGCTCCTGGCCGGCGAACTGGTTGCACGGGAAGCCGACCACCGCGAAGCCACGCGGCGCGAGCTCCTCGTGCAGCTTCTCCAGATCCGTGTACTGCGGCGTGAGGCCGCACTTCGAGGCGACGTTCACGACCAGCAGAACCTTGTCCTTGAACTCGGCCAGCGAGTGCTGCTCGCCGTCGATGGTCTTCATGGTGAAGTCGTGCAGGGTGGGCATGCGCTCTCCTCGTCTCAGAACTTCTTGTCGATGATGTTCGGTACGACGCCGCGGTCGGCGGTCTCGCTGTAGTAGGTGTCGCGCGTGTAGACGTCGATCTCGTCGCGCGCGACCTTGCCGTCTCCGTCGCGGTCGGCGCGCTTGAAGATGTCGACCAGCGACGTTCCGGAGGCCTTCGCCTCCTGCTCGGTCACGTAGCCGTCCTTGTCGGTGTCGGCGCTGTCGCTGTCCGAGAGGTAGGACCGGAGCCGCTGCTGCAGGGCGTCGCCGAGCTCGTACAGGGTGACCTGGCCGTCCAGATCGCGGTCGGTTTTCTTGAACGAGCCGTCGGTGAAGAAGCCGGCGGTGACCGCTTCCTGCTCGGTGAGCTGGCCGTCCTTGTCGACGTCGGCGCGCTTGAACTCCTCCTCGAAGGCGACCGCCCCGCCGGTCGCCGTGCCCGGCGACGGCTGCTGGGCCCGGGCCGGCGCCGTGGCGCTCAGCGCCAGGAGGGTCAGAGCCGCGAGGCTCGTGCGGTGCAACCTTCTCGATCGCTGCATCATCGCCTCGGCGATAGCAGGAACGCCCGCGTCGAGCACACTCGCCGGCTCGTGTGCCGTCGGGGCGCCGGCGCGTCCGTTCGCAGTGCCGATACCGGCCGTTCGCGGGGAACGCGTTGCCGCGCGCACTCCGCTGGTGCGAGAACTGGACCAATGAAACGGCAACCCACCTGGACCTCCGCACCGCTGCGTGGCGCAGCGGCCCTCCTCCTCCTGGCCGGCCTGCTCGCGGCTTGCGGTGCCGACGACGATTCCAGCAGCAGCGACAGCACCATCGCGCAGACGCAGATCGAGGCCAACGGCTTCGTCTTCGAGGCGCGCGTCGCGGGGCCGCGCAACGGCGCGCCGGTGCTGCTGCTGCACGGCTTTCCCGAGTCGTCGCTCGAGTGGGAGGCGCAGCTGGTCGCGCTCGGCGCTGCGGGCTATCGCGCCGTGGCACCGGATCTGCGCGGCTACTCGCCCGGTGCGCGGCCACTCGACGTCGAGGCGTATCGCCTCGACGCCCTCACCAGCGACGTCTACGCGATCGCCGATCGCCTCGGCTTCGCGAGCTTCCACGTGGTCGGGCACGACTGGGGTGCCGCGATCGCCTGGAACGTCGCCACGGTCGAGCCCGAGCGCATCCGCAGCCTGACCGCGGTGTCGGTGCCGCATCCGGTCGCCTATGCACTGGCGCTGGCGAGCGACCCGGACCAGCAGCAGAAGTCGCAGTACATCTCGTTCTTCCGCCAGGTCGGTGTCGCCGAGCAGGTGCTGCTGGCCAACGACGCGGACGTGCTGCGCGGCATCTACGGCAGCGGACCGTCAGCGGTGCATGCCGACGAGTACGTGCGGCTGCTGTCGGAGCCCGGCGCGCTGACCGCGTCCTTGAACTACTATCGCGCGCTCGGCGTCTCCGGCGCCAGCGGCGCCCGGATCGTCGTGCCGACGCTCTACGTCTGGAGCACCGGCGACACCGCGCTCGGCCGCTACGGCGCGGAGCTGACGGTCGACTACGTCGATGGACCGTACCGCTTCGAGGTGCTGCAGGGTGTGAGCCACTGGGTGCCAGAAGAGGCGGCCGCGGACATGACGCGCCTGCTGCTGGAGCATCTCGCGACGTATGATTGACCGTCGCGCCGGCGCCGTCTCAGCGTGCAGAGACGGTGCCGTGCGCGAGGAGCTGCTGGCTCTCGGAGTAGACCTCGACGAGCCAGCTCGTGCCGTCGAGCAAGGTGCTCGGGAGCTCGAGCGTGACCTCGCGCGCTCCGGGCGACGGCCGGACCGTCTGGCGAAGCTCGCGATCGCCGCTCTGGTCGCGCACGCGGATCTCGAGCGGGCCCCCGGTGGTACCGCCGTACGGCAGCGGGACGACCAGCGTGCGCGTGCCGTCGGTCGGAGCCTCGAGGCGCATATGCGACGCGCCGCCGGTGCTCGGCTGCGCCGCCGCGCGCGTCTCGGCGAGGCTCGCTACGCGGTTCGAGCTGGCCCCCGGTGGCTCTCGCGAGGCGTCCGCCGCGCGCTTCGCGCGCGCGAAGGGCTGCTCGGCCTCTGCCGCGCGGTCCTCGCGTACGGCATCGCGCGGCGCATCTGCGAGCGCTTCGAGCCGTTGCTCGGGCATGGGCTCCACGACCGCGGCGGGCGGCGGAGCCGGGGCGCTGGTCTCGGCCGGAGCGAAGGCCGCCCGTCCGGCGCTGTCGTCGAAGCGCGCTCGGAGCGTCGGCAGCAGCAGAACGGCCACGAGTGCGGCATAGGCGAGCGCCGGGTGCCAGAGAACGCGGCGCACGGCGTGTAGCGGAGCCGAGCGCCGTGCCGTGCCGTGCGAGTCCTCCGCTGCGAGCACGCGGCTCGCCGCGAAACCGCCCAGCGCGCGCAGCTCGTCGACGCACGACGCACACCGCTCCAGGTGACGAACGATCTGCGCCCGTGTCGCCTGGTCGAGAGACGCTGGATCGTCGCTCCAGCGCAGCAGCGCCGCCGGCTCGGGATGCTGCTGCCCGAGGCTCGCGTGCACCGCGGTCCACGCGGCGACCTCGGCCGAGCAGGCGGGACAGAGCGGATAGTGCGCGCGGAACTCGTCCCAGGCGGCGTCGCGCGGCTCGAGCAGGAACGCCGTCAGGTCGAGGTCGAGTGTTCGCCGGCACGTCATCGGTTCACCGTCACTGCCGGATAGGTCGTGCTTTGCTGCCACATGGGATCACCCGGGCGCGAGGCGCTGTCGTAGCAGGGCGAGGGCGCTGCGCAGGCGCCGCTTCATGGTCCCGAGCGGGATCCCGGTCTCGGCGCTGACCTCCTCGTACGTCCTGCCCTGCGCGTAGATGCCGTCGACCACGCGCCGCTCGTCGGACGACAGCTCGGCCAGTGCGGCGCGCAGGGTGGTGCCGTCCACCGGCGTCTCGGCGGCCGGATCGAGCACCGCGGCAGCGGTGGCGTCGTCCCAGGGCAGGGTCTCCTTCTCGTGCTGCCGGAAGCGCTCCTTCAGGCGATCCATGAGCTTGTTGCGCGTGATCATGCGCACGTAGCCGACGAAGGCCTGCGGATCGCGCAGGCGCCCGGCGCGCGCGTTGGCGATCACCGCGAGCACCACCTCCTGACGCAGGTCGTCCCACTCGTCCTGGAAGTCGTAGGCGCGGAGCTGGGTCAGGCAACCGGTCACCAGACGGTTCACCTCGAGGAACGCGAGCCGATCACCCGCGAGCAGGCGCTCGACGATCTCGATCCAGTCCTTGGCTGGACCGGGCATGGCCCGACCCTAGGCCAAGCCGAACGAGAGCGCCAATTCTCACCGCGACGTGATCCGATTCCGGTACGGCGAGCGACCTGTGTTCCAGAAGGGAGACTTTGCCATGAACTGGAGCAGATCGATCCTCGCCACCGCGGCGCTCGCCGTCGCACTTGCGTTCCCGGGCGCGGTACGCGCCGAGGCCGGAGCCGGCGCGCTGGACGCCGTCGACCGCCACGGCACGCCGCTCGGTGGCTGTCCGCTCGAGCACACCGACGTGCGCGCGACGGTGTCCGGCTTCGTCGCGCGCGTCGTCGTGACGCAGACGTTCCGCAGCGCGTTCACGGAGCCCGTCGAGGCGCTGTACACGTTTCCGCTCTCCGAGCGGGCGGCCGTCGACGCGATGACGATGAAGGTCGGCGATCGCGTCATCGCCGGCGAGATCCAGCGGCGCGAGTACGCGCGACGCACCTACGAGGACGCCAAGGCGGCCGGCAAGATCGCGAGCCTGCTCGATCAGGAACGGCCCAACGTATTCACCCAGGCGGTCGCCAACCTGATGCCGGGAGCGCGCGTCGAGATCCGCATCGAGTACGTCGAGCCGCTCGAGTTCGAGGCGGGGAGCTTCGCGCTGGTCGTGCCGACGGTGGTCGGACCGCGCTTCTCGCCGCCCGGCACGCGCGACGCCGACCGGATCACGCCGCCGATCACGGCGCTGGGCACGCGCGCCGGACACGACGTCTCGATCACGGTCGACCTCGACGCGGGCGTGCCGATCCTCGGCGTGTCGTCGCCGCTGCACGCGATCGACGTCGCGCGCCCGGCGCCGTCGCGGGCGCGGGTCACCCTGCGCGCTCAGCGTGAGATCCCGAACCGCGACTTCGTGCTGCGCTACGCGGTCGCGAGCGACGCGCTGCAGAGCGGCTACTTGACGCATCGTCCGGACGCCGGCGACGGCTACGTGAGCCTGGTACTCCTGCCGCCGAAGCGGGTCACGGCCCAGACCGCCGCGCCCAAGGAGATGGTCTTCGTCATGGATCGCTCGGGCTCGCAGATGGGCGCGCCGCTCGACAAGGCGAAGGAGACCATGCGCTACGTGCTCGACCACATGAACCCGAACGACACCTTCCAGGTGGTGGACTTCGGCAGCACCAGCAACGTGCTCTTCGCGAGCCCGCAGCCCGCGAGCCCGGAGATGAAGCGCCAGGCGCGCGCCTACATCGACGCGCTGCAGGCGAACGGCGGTACGATGATGGCGGAAGCGATCGAGAAGGTCTCCAGGATGCCGGCCGACGACAACCGGCTGCGCATCGTGACCTTCATGACCGACGGCTACGTTGGCAACGACCTGGAAGTACTGGGGCTGGTCGAGCGCCTGCGTGCGACGTCGCGCTGGTTTCCGTTCGGCACCGGCAACAGCGTCAATCGCTTCCTGATCGACGGCATGGCGCGCCTCGGTGGTGGCGAGGCCGAGCACGTGCTGCTGACCGCATCCGGTGACGAGGTAGGACGCAAGTTCTACGAGCGGATCGCGTCGCCGGTGCTGACCGACGTGCAGGTCGAGTGGCAGGGCCTCGACGTCGTCGACGTCTTTCCGCTGCGCCACGCGGACGTGTGGGCCGAGCGCCCGCTGGTGATCCAGGCGCGCTACCGCAGCGCCGGCACCGGCCAGGTCGTGCTGACTGGCTTCCAGCAGGGTAAGTCGTACCGTCAAGTGATCCCGGTGACCTTGCCCGAGCGAGAGCAGGAGAACGGGCCGATCGCGTCGATCTGGGCGCGCGCGAAGGTCGAGGAACTGACGACGCAGGACCTGGCTGCGATGCAGTCCGGGACATTTCCGAAGCCGCTCGAGGAGCAGATCGTGCGGGTCGCGCTCGCACACCGGCTGTTGACGTCGTTCACGTCGTTCGTCGCGGTCGAGGAGCGCGTGGTGAACGAGGGCGGACTCGGCCGCCGCGTGCGCGTCCCCGTCGAGATGCCGGATGGGGTACGTTACGAGGGAATCTTCGGCGGTGGGCTCGCGGCGGCCGATGCGGTTGCCGGGACGAGCGCCGCGGCAGCTCCGCGCATGCAGCGCCTTGCTGCGCCGGCGCAGCTCGCGGAGGCGCCGGTGTCGCGGCTCGACAAGCGGTCGTTCGCCGACGCGAGCGGTGCCGCTCGCGAGGAGCGTGACCTGGCTCGCCCGGCGCCCGCCCCGTCGCAGGACCGTGCGGCGCTGGCGAAGCTGGTGCCGTCGCTGCGCGTCCTGGTCGAGCAGGGTCCGGGCGCGCCCGGCGCGGCACCGGCGGAGCAGGGCTGGATCCGCGTGGAGGTCACCCTCGCCGCGGCCACTCCCGAGGTGATGCGTGAGCTCGAGGTGGCGGGCCTGCAGCGCGAAGGCGATCGTGGGGTTCTCGTGCTCGGCCTCGTCCGGGTCGACCGTCTTGCAGCGCTCGCCGGGGTCGCCGGTGTGCGATCGATCCGGCCTGCCCCGGACGCTACCGCGGGCGCACCGCGCCGCTAGCCGGCCCCGGAGCGCGGCGGGAGAGAAGCCCGGTCTCTCCCGCCGCGCAATGAGTGGTTGACCTGCGCGCCAGAGGCGCGCATGCCGGACTCGGGAGGCGCCATGAAGATCTCAGCGACGGATCGTCCACGCCCGCAGCACCGGGGAGTCGGCGGGATGCTCCTGGTCGCCCTCGTCCTGCTCGCGCTGCCCGCTGCGCCGGCGCGCGCGCAGAGCCGCTGCGCGCACCTGCAGTACGCCGCGGCGGGCGAGGCCGCGCGCCGTAAAGCGCACTGCGCGGCGCGGGCCGCGACGCTCGGCAGCCCGCTCGATGCCGCCTGCCGCGCTCTCGCCGATGCGCGGCTCGCGCGACGCTGGGCACGAGCCGTGGCGCGCGGTGATTGCCCGACGCCCGCCGACGCCGCCGCGGCGCAGGCCGTGATCGACGATTTCCTCGCGGCGCTGACCCAGCTGCTGACGCCTCCGCCGCCGAGCCACTGCTGCGACAGCGGGGCGCGCTGCTTCGGGGGCCCGTCGATCGACGCCTCGACCTGCCAGTTCGAGCTGCTCGGCACGCTCGGCGCGCCCGGCAGCGTCTGCGACGGTGCCAGCGGAGATTGCGTCGCGCCGCCCAGCACCGGCGGCCTCTGCTGCGCGTTCCTCGGCGCCGTCTGTACCGCCGGCCCGAACGACGACCCCGCCCTCTGTCTTACCGCCGGCGGTCAGTTCTCGACCACCGCGGTCTGCCAGCCGACCGGCGCGTGCACGGCGCCCTGATCCACGGCGCGGCAGCGGATCAGCGCTTGATCAGCTCCACGCGCCGGTTCTTCGCCCGCCCTTCCTCGGTCGCGTTGTCGGCGATCGGCGCCGACGCGCCGTGGCCTGTCGAGGTCAGTCGGGCCTCGCCGTCCTTGCCGAGGCCGCTGCCGAGCAGCGCTGCCCGCACGGCCGCGGCGCGGCGCTCGGAAAGCGACTGGTTGTACGCGGCCGGACCGCGATCGTCGGTGTAGCCCTCGATCGACAGCGCGAGCGCGGGGTCTTCCTTCAGCAGCGCGTACACCTGGTCGATGACCGGCTTCGCGTCGGGGCGCAGGTCGGCGCGGTCGAACTCGAAGTTGACGTAGATGATCGCCTTGCCGGTGTCGGCGAGCGACTTCTTCAGCTCGGACGAGGTCAACGGCTTCGTCTTCAGCTGCAGCGGCCCCTTCTCGACGACGACGAGCACGTACTCGTTGCCCTCGTCGCGGACCGAGACCTGGGCCCAGAGCTCGCGCTCGGGAGTCCGTACCAGGTAGGTCGCGCCCTCGCGCGACTGCTGCTCGCTGCGCGGCTTGGCGTCGATCGCGCCACCGGAGAAGAGACCGGTGTAGACGGTGGCGCCGCCCTTCTCCTCGACCAGCAACCGGTACGATTCGACGACCTTGTCGAGCGACTGGGTCCCGGGCGCGGTCGCGGTGAAGTGGCGCATCAGCAGGTGGCCGCCGACCTCGACCGTCTGGTCCGCATTCTCGCCAGTCTTGAAGACGTACTTGGCGAAGTCGCTGTCGCGGCTCCAGTTCGACGTGGCCGGCGGGACGGGGTCGAAGCCTTCGAGCGCCGGGAGGAACGGAAACGGCCCGGGGTCCTTGTCGGAGACCGGAACCGCGGCGACGGGCGCCGGCACGTCGGCGGCGGTCGCGGTCGCCGTTGACGTGCTCGCAAGCGTCACCGCCGCGGCAAGCAGCGCCGCTGCGCACGCCAGTGCGCGCACGCTTTGCAAATTGACACCCGGAGCGACTCCTGCGTAGCGTCGACCGCGCGGAGGGGACTGAGCAGGGGGCCGTAGACCATGCATCACGCGACTCTAGATTCTTTGCAGATCCAGCGAAACCGCGCCTGCGCACGGTCTCGCTCGGCCGAGGGGCTAGCGGCAGTGATGGGCGGTATCGCTGCGTGCTTCATCGCCGCCTGCGGCGGTGGCACGAACACCGTCAGTCAAGTGGCGGCCGTCCCGGTGATCGTCGTCAACCAGATGCCCATCCCGCAGCCGTGCATGGGATCGTCGCTGACGTTCTTCGAGGGCACCACGCCGGTGGACATCGCGTATCAATCACAGAAAACGATCCAGGTCGCACAGCTGTTCGGCGCGTATCAGATCGGCTTCCAGGTGAACGGCTGGTACTGGCGAACCTGCACTGCGCCAGGGAACTGCCCCAACCCCAAGAGCTGCCAGAACCCCGACAACGCGGGCCAGGTCGCGCTCGAGGTCGCCGCGGATTGCTCGACGGCCACCCTGATCCAGAATTTCTCGGACTTCACCTGCGACGCCATGGTCCCCAACGCCAGCCAGGCCGTGACCGCCACGCTGCAGAGCACGAATCCCTGCACGGTGGTCGTCGCCGGCACCGCGAACCTGTTGACCCCGACCGACGCCTGCTGCAGCTGCAGCAGCTGCACCGGGAGCCAGATCCCGTCGGGTCAGGCCACGCACTGCCAGTAGCGAAAACTCCTCGTCGCCCGTCGCCGCGACAACCGCCGCCTGCGAGCCAAAGGCGAGCGGCCGAGCGCAGCGAGCCGGGGGAAGGAGGCTCCACCGCGGCTACGCCGCGGTGGAGGAAGGGGGACAGAGTCCCCCTTCAATTTACTTAATGAAAAGCATCTCCTGGTAGGTCGCGAGCGGCCACAGATCGTCGGCCACCACGCTCTCCAGCTCGTCGGCGGTCACACGGACCGCCGACATCGCCGGCAGCACCTCGTCGCAGAAGTGCTTCGCGTGCGCGAGCTTCGAGGAGCCGCCATGGTGCGCCATCACCTTCTCCAGCTTGCCGATACCGCTCTGCAGGTCCTTCACCATGCCGGTCACCTTGTCGAGGGTATCGGTGTCGAAGGAGTAGCCGACCGACTTCAGGTTGGCGCAGGTCAAGGCGAGCTCGCCTTGATACCGGATCGCCGCCGGAAAGATGATCGTCTTGGCCATCTCGAGCGCGGTGCGCGCCTCGAGGCCGACCGTCAAGCAGTACTGCTCGAGGTAGACCTCCATGCGGCTCGCCAGCTCGCGTGGCGAGAGCACGCCGTACTTGTCGAACATCTCGATGACCTCGGGGCTCTCGAGAACCGGCAGCGCATCCACCGAGGTGCGCAGATTTGGCAGGCCACGCTTCTCGGCCTCCTTGTGCCACGCCTCCGAGTAGCCGTCGCCGTTAAAGATCACCGCGCCGTGCTTCTCGAGGATGCCCTCGAGAACCTTCTGTACCGCCGCATTGAGCTCGGCCGGATCGTCGGCCCCCGCCGCCGCGAGCTCGTTGGCGATGAAGTCGAGCGACTCGGCGAGGATGGTGTTGATCGCGACCATCGGACCCGCGATCGACTGGCCCGAGCCGACGGCGCGGAACTCGAAGCGGTTGCCGGTGAAGGCGAACGGGCTGGTGCGGTTACGGTCGCCGGCGTCCTTGGGCAGCATCGGCAGCGTGTCGGCACCGATCGTCAGCGTGCCCTTGGCCTTCGAGCTCTTCGCGCCGCCCTTGGTGACCTGCTCGAAGATGTCGGCGAGCTGCTCGCCCAGGAAGATGGAGATGATCGCCGGCGGCGCCTCGTTGGCGCCGAGCCGGTGGTCGTTCGCCGCCGAGGCGACGACCGCACGCAGCAGACCGCCGTGCTTGTGCACCGCACGGATCACCGCGGCGCAGAAGATCAGGAACTGGGCGTTGGCGTGCGGCGTGTCGCCAGGATCGAGCAGGTTGCCCTGGGTCGCGTTGCCGAGCGAGAAGTTGACGTGCTTGCCCGAGCCGTTGACGCCCGCGAAGGGCTTCTCGTGCAGCAGGCACGCCATGCCGTAGCGCTCGGCCACCTTCTTCAGGGTGACCATGATGAGCTGCTGGTGGTCGGTCGCGAGGTTCGCGGTCTCGAAGACCGGCGCGACCTCGAACTGGCCGGGCGCAACCTCGTTGTGGCGCGTCTTGACCGGAATTCCGAGCTTGAAGAGCTCGCGCTCGCTTTCCATCATGAACGCGAGGACGCGCTCGGGGATCGCACCGAAGTAGTGGTCCTCGAACTCCTGGCCCTTCGGCGGCGGTGCGCCGAACAGCGTGCGCCCGCTGCCGAGCAGGTCTGGACGCGAGAAGTAGAAGTGCCGGTCGATCAGGAAGTACTCCTGCTCGGCGCCGGCGTACGAGACGACGTTGGCCGGCTTCTCGTGGCCGAAGATCTTGAGCACGCGCTGCGCCTGCTTGTTGAGCGCCTGCATCGAGCGCAGCAGCGGTGTCTTCTTGTCGAGCGCCTCGCCGGTCCACGACACGAACGCGGTCGGGATGCACAGCGTGGTGCCGTTCGCGTTCTCGAGGATGTACGCCGGGCTGGTGACGTCCCACGCGGTGTAGCCGCGTGCCTCGAAGGTCGCGCGGATGCCGCCGTTCGGGAAGCTCGACGCGTCGGGCTCGCCCTGGATCAGCGTCTTGCCGGCGAACTCGGCGAACGCGCCACCCTCGCCGTCTGGCGAGAGGAAGCTGTCGTGCTTCTCGGCGGTGACGCCGGTGAGGGGGTAGAAGACGTGCGCGTAATGCGTCGCACCCTTCTCGATCGCCCAGTCCTTCATTGCTGCGGCAACGGTGTCGGCGATCGACGGGTCGAGCGTCGTGCCGTTGGTGATGGTCTGCAGGAGCGACTGGTAAACCGGCTTCGGCAGCCGCGCCTTCATGGCCGCACGCCCGAAGACGTTGGTTCCGAAGAACTCGCTGGCGGAGACCTTCGAGAACGACAGGGGCTCGGAGGTCGACCGGTAATTGGTGACGGCCTCGATGGCCTGGAGACGAGCTGCGCTTCCGCTCACGAAGGTGTCCTCCCGAAATTGCGTAGATTTTACGAACTGCCGAGGTGCCGGCGCAGATGCCGGCTGATTGCGTGTCCCGAAGTGCAAAGTCCGCGCCGTGTCCCCCCACGCGGACCTCGGTTCGACGCCAGCGAAATGTCGAGGCAAACCGACGTCGCCGGGCCACAACTTGGCGAATGATTAGGCAGCATCGCCGGCTATTTCTTAGGCAGTGCCTATGAATCGTGCAAGCACCGTCTCGTCGGTAGCCGATAGAGCGATGACGCAGTCGAGCGTGGCCGGGGTCGTGCGCACCGAGGCGCAGCGCATCCTCGAGGCCGAGTCGGCCGAGCTACTCGCCGAGGACGCTGCGTCACCGCAGCAACAGCCCGGTTCGCTGCTGTCCTTGCGACGGTCGCCGTCGCGCAGCTCCTCGTAGAGCCCGCTGCCAAGTACACACGGGATCGGGGCAGGATCTGGCTGACCGTGGACCGCGACGGCAACGAGGCCGTCGTGCGGGTGCGCGATAGTGTGCGCACGGCGGCGGACGGGATCGAGGCGCTGGAGGCATTCGCGCCGGACGTGGTTCTGCTCGACATCGGCCTGCCACGGCCGGCGGTCGCGCGAGGCGGGCTTCGACCATCACCTGGTGAAGCCGGTCGATCCCGACGCGCTCGAGGCGCTGCTGCAGGGGCAGGCGCGCCGGCTGCCGCGTGGTGACGCGCAGGCGTAGCGGCGTAGCGCACTTTCCATGATCGAACGAGCACGTCCGAAAATCGCGAGAACTGTCGCCGGCCTCTGGCATAGTGGCGGCCATGACGATGCCGAACGGGAAGCCCACCGGCGTGCCGCTGCTCGGCGCGGACGCCTGCTACCGCGCGCTCAGCACGCGTGATCCGCGCTTCGACGGGCGTCTCTTCGTGGGCGTCAGGACGACCGGCATCTACTGCCGTCCGATCTGTCCGGCGCGCACCCCGAAGCGCGAGAACTGCACGTTCTTCGCGACCGCCGCGGCTGCCCAGGAGGCCGGCTTCCGGCCCTGCCTGCGCTGCCGTCCCGAGACCTCGCCCGACCTCGCGACCTGGCGCGGCACCTCGAACACCGTGTCGCGCGCGCTCGCGTTGATCGCCGAGGGCGCGCTCGACGGGGAGGATGCCAGCGTCGAGCGCCTGGCCGAGCGCGTCGGCATCGGCGAGCGCCAGCTGCGGCGGCTGTTCCGCGAGCACATCGGTGCGGCACCGGTGTCGGTCGCGCAGACGCGGCGCGTGCTGTTCGCCAAGCAGCTCGTGCACGAGACCCGCATGACGATGGCGCAGGTGGCGCTCGCGTCCGGCTTCGGCAGCGTGCGCCGCTTCAACGAGACCTTTCGCGCTCTCTACCGGCGACCACCGCGCGAGCTGCGGCGTGGCGCGGCGGGCTTTGCCGACGACGCCAACTCGCCCGGCTCCGGCATCGTGCTCACCTTGCCCTACGAGCCGCCGTACGACTGGCCGGCCATGCTCGACTTCCTCGCCTTCCGCGCGATCGCGGGCATGGAGCAGGTTGTCGACGGCGCCTACCGGCGCACGGTCGCGGTCGGTGACGTGCACGGCACGGTCGAGGTCGCGCCACGGCCGGACAGGGCGGCGCTGGTCGCGACGATCCGCTTTCCCGGGGTCGCGAGCTTATGGTCGATCGTGGCGCGCGTACGCCGCGTGTTCGATCTCGGCGCCGACGTGAGCACGATCGGCGCGTATCTGGCGCGCGATCCGCTGCTGGCGCCGCTGGTGCGCGCGCGACCGGGGCTGCGCGTTCCGGGTGGCTGGGAGGGCTTCGAGCTCGCGGTGCGCGCGATCCTCGGGCAGCAGATCAGCGTCAGCGGCGCGCGCACGCTGGCGGCGCGCCTGGTCGAGCGCTACGGCGAGCCGCTGCGCGGCAGCGCCGCGCACGATCCGCTGCGCTTCGTCTTTCCGACCCCGCGCCGGCTCGCGGACGCGGACCTCGCGTCGCTCGGCATGCCGCGCACGCGCGTCGCGGCGCTCGCTGCGCTGGCGCGGGCCGCGGCGGACGATCCGCGACTGTTCGGCACCGCGCAGAGCCTCGACGACGCGATCGCGCGCCTGCGCGCGCTGCCAGGCGTCGGCGAGTGGACCGCGCAGTACGTGGCGCTGCGCGCGCTGCGCGAGCCCGACGCCTTTCCCGCCGGCGACGTCGGCCTGCTGCGCGCGCTCGCGGACGCCGCCGGCCGGCGGCCGACCTCGCTCGAGCTGACCGCGCGTGCCGAGGCCTGGCGACCGTGGCGAGCCTACGCCGCACAGCATCTTTGGACCCACGACGCGCCGTCGCTCGGTCGCGCGCGCGCAACGACGCTCCGGGAGGTGGAACATGGCACCAACGACCACGCTGCGGCTTCGGCTCGACCGCCACGCGACGCCGATCGGCGTCCTGTTGCTGCTGCAGGACGATGACGGTCACCTGCGCGCGCTCGACTGGCAGGAGTACGAGGAGCGCATGCGGCGGCTGCTGCGCCTGCACTATGGCGCGGACGGCGTCGAGCTTCGCCCCGGCGACGGCGGCGGCGCGGCGGTCGAGAGTCTGCGGCGCTACTTCGCGGGCGATCTGGGCGCGCTCGCCGCTCTGCGCGTCGCCACCGGCGGCACCCCGTTCCAGCGTCGCGTGTGGCACGCGCTGCGCGAGATCCCCGTCGGCACGACGATCTCGTACGCGGATCTCGCGCGACGCATCGGCAAGCCGGCGGCGTTCCGTGCGGTCGGACTCGCGAACGGCGCGAACCCCGTCGGCATCGTGGTGCCCTGTCACCGCGTGATCGGCAGCAACGCGTCGCTCACCGGTTACGGCGGTGGCATCGAGCGCAAGCGCTGGCTGCTCGCGCACGAGGGCGCGGACGTGGCGCGGACCGAGGGAGCAAGACGAGTTTCGTTCCCGGAGCAGCTTCAGCTCGTTCGCTAGCGATCGCGTCGCGGCGGGCCGGTCCGCTGTCCGGGCGCTGGCGTCGGGCCACGCGGGTCCGCTAGCGTGCCCGGAGACGGGGAGCGTGGCGATGAGCGAGATGATCGAAGCGGCGACGGTGATCCTGGTACGCGACGGTGACGAAGGCCTCGAGACGTTGCTGCTGCGGCGCAACTCGAAGCTCGCGTTTGCCGGCGGCATGTGGGTGTTTCCCGGCGGGCGGGTGGATCCGGAGGATCGGATCGACCTCGCGCCCGACGACGACCTCGGCGCCGCGCGCCGTGCCGCCGTGCGCGAGGCGCGCGAGGAGACCGGTCTCACGATCACCGAGGAGGGGCTGGTGACGTTCTCGCACTGGACCCCGCCGGACATCGCCGTGAAGCGCTTCCTCACCTGGTTCTTCGTCGCCAAGGCGCCGCCGGGTGAGATCGCGATCGACCTCGGCGAGATCCACGATCAGGCGTGGATGTCGCCGGCCGACGCGATGCAGCGCCGCAACGCGCTCGAGATCGAGCTGCTGCCGCCGACCTGGGTCACGCTCGAGCGTCTGGCGGCGTTCGCGGACGTCGCGACGGCGCTCGCGGAGTGCCGCGACTGCACGCCGGAGCGCTTCACGACCCGCATGGCAAGCGTGCCGGGCGGTGGGCTGACGATCTGGCACGGCGACGCCGCCTACGAGAGCGGTGATCCGGATGCCGACGGGCCGCGCCACCGCCTGTGGATGATGCCGACCGGCTGGCGCTACGAACGCGGCTGACCGACCACCCACCCACCTGGCTGGCGGAATTCATTCGCCGACCTGCTGCAGCGTGTTGCCGTCGGTGTGGTGGAAGGTCGGCTGCCCGGGGATCTCCAGTACGGTGTCCTGCTCGTACGCGCTCGGCCACGATCTCGAAGGTGCGCGCGTCGGGCTCGGCCTGGGCGCCGGCGCGCACCGAGATCCCGCGCGGCACGATGAAGCTCCGGTATCGCGCCGCGGACACGCTGCCAAGTCGCGGCGGCAGGCTCGTGTGCCATTGACGAACGAACATTCGTTCGGCTATGAGCCCGGCCCGTGCCGGTCAGAGCGACGAAGGGACGCCCGCGCGCCAGCGCGGGGTCGAGCGTCGTCGAGCAGACGACCCGCGACCTGATCCTCGACTCTGCCGAGCGCCTGTTCGCGAAGCACGGGCTCGACGGCGTCGCGGTGCGCGATCTCGCGCGCGAGACCCACCTCACGCCGTCGAGTCTCTACAACCACTTCCCCAGCAAGCAGGCACTCTATGACGCGGTGCTCGAGCGCGGGCTGCGGCCGATCGTCGAGATGACCGCCGAGGCGTGGCAGGCGGGGCCGCTCCAGCCGCAGAACGTGCGCGCGCAGATCGATCAGATGGTCGCGCACCTGGCGGAGCACCGCGATCTGGCGCCGCTTCTGCAGCGAGTCATGCTGGAGGACGCAGCACACCCCGAGCCGCGCATCGGCAAGTGGATTCGCTCGCTGTCGGACAAGGGCACCAAGCTGATCCGCGACGCAGCCGGTGCCGCGGGCTGGCAGCCGGTCGAGGTGCCGCACCTGGCGTTTGCTCTTTTCGGCATGGTGTACTCGTACTTCACCAACGCCCAGGCGGTGCACGCCGTGGCACCGTGGAACAAGGATCCATTCTCGGCGCGCGAGCTCGAGCTGCAGCGCCGTTTTCTCGAGCAGGCGATCCTGCGCCTGCTCGGACCGCGCCCGCAGCGCGCTGCAAGCAGGAGGAAGAAACCCCTATGAAAGCACCGACGTCGGTCGAGCCGATGAGCCAGCGCATGACCGTGACGTTCCCGTACAAGCACTCGACGGGAGAGGTCACCGGACGGTTCCTGGCCGGCCTGAAGGAGCAGAAGAAGATCTGGGGCCGCAGGATCGCGGGGCAGGGCGTGGTCGTGCCGCCGAACGCGTACTCCGAGATCGACGCCAAGACCGGCGGCGAGTGGGTCGAGGTCGCCGACCAGGGCACCGTCACCGCGGTCGGCGTCGTCGCGCAGCCGGTCAAGGACCTGCACCCGAGCACCGAGCCGTTCGCCTACGTGCTGGTCAAGCTCGACGGCGCCGACACGGCGCTCGCGCACCTCGTCCTCGATCGCATCGACGACATCCGCGTCGGCTCGCGCGTCAAGGCCGTCTGGGCGCCGGACGAGGAGCGCAAGGGCACGATCCGCGACATCGCCTGCTTCCAGCTGGTCGGCTGAAAGGAACCTCGCCAATGAACGAACCGCCGAAGGACAGAATCAAGTACGTGCAGACCGACCTGCACCTGCCGTACCACTACTACGCGGGCGACTACAAAGCGCTCTACCTCAACGCGCTCAAGGACAAGAAGATCCTGGGCTCGAAGTGCAGCAAGACCGGCAAGGTCTTCGTACCACCGGTGATGAGCTCGCCCGACGCGCACGCGCCGTGCACCGAGATCGTCGAGCTGCCGGACAAGGGCATCGTCACCACGTTCTGCGTGGTCAACGTGCCGGTGTTCGGGCGCGACCTCGAGCTGCCGTACGTCGTCGCGTCGGTCGCGCTCGACGGCGCCGACATCTCGATCTACGGCCTCGTCCAGGAGTGCAAGGCGCCGGAGGTCGAGATGGGCATGCGCGTGCAGGCGGTGTGGAAGCCCGACGGCGAGCGCCTCGGCGAGCACACCGACATCAAGTACTTCAAGCCGACGGGCGAGACCAAGGCTCCGCTCGAGAGCTTCATCCACCGTCTCTGAGGTGAACGTGAGCAAGCTACGCAACGTGGCCATCGTCGGCTTCGCGCAGGCGCCCATCGTCGACGCGGATCCGCACCACACGGCGCCCGAGATGCTCTATCCCGTCGTCAAGCAAGCGCTCGCCTCATGCGGCATCGAGCGCAAGGACATCGACTACCAGTGCGCGGGCTCGTCGGACTACATCGACGGGCGCGCCTTCAGCTTCAGCCAGGTGCTGGAGGTGATGGGCGCCTGGCCGCCGGTGCAGGACTCGCACGTCGAGATGGACGCGGTCTGGGCGGCTTACCTGGTGTGGGTCAAGATGCAGGCCGAGGAGTGCGATACGGCGATCGTCGCCGGCTTCGGCAAGTGCTCGGAGGGCAGCCCGACGCACGTGCTGAACCTTCAGCTCGACCCCTTCTACCACGCCTCGCTGGGGCTCGATCACATCTCGACCGCAGCGCTGCAGGCGAGCGCGTACATGGCGAAGTCGGGTGTCGACGATGCCGGTCTCGCCGAGGTGGTGGCGCGCAACCGCGCCGCGGGTGCGGCGAACCCGGACACGCAGCTGCGCAAGGCGGCCAGCGCCAAGGATCTGCAGGGTACGCCCTTCGTCACCAAGCCGCTGCGCGAAGGCTATCTGCCGCCGATCGGCGAGACGGCGACGGTCATGGTGCTCGCGGTCGAGGGCAAGGCCGAGAAGATGTGCGACAAGCCGGTCTGGATCCAGGGCGTCGATCACCGCATCGAGCTGCAGACCATCGGCTCGCGCGACTTGACGCAGAGTGCGAGCACCAGGCTCGCGGCGCGCAACGCGCTCGAGATGGCAAGCGTCACGAGCGCACGCGAGGCGCAGGTCGTGGAGCTCGGCTCGGCGACGCCGGCCGAGGAGCTGATCCTGCGCGACGCGCTCGGGCTGCCGTCCGGGCTCGGCGGCAACGGCGCAAGTGCGGATGGACCGGTGGTCAATCCCTCGGGTAGCCCGCTGTGCGGCAATCCGTTGATGAACACCGGCCTGCTGCGCCTTGCCGAGGGGTTCCGCCAGCTCTCGGGGCGCGCCGGCGAGCGCGCCGTCGCGGGTGCGAAGCGTGCGCTGGTGCACGCGTCGGCGGGGCACTGTCTTCAGCAGAACATCGTCTGGGTGCTCGGCACCGAGCGGAGGTGGACATGAGCCGGGCCGTAGCCGTCGTCGGCGTCGGGCAGACGCATCACAATTCCAAGCTGCCCGACGTGAACTGCGCCGAGATGGTGCGCATCGCGGTCGACAAGGCGCTGCTCGACGCGGGCCTCACGCACGAGGATATCGACGCGATCGTGCTCGGCAAGGCGCCCGATCCGCTCGAGGGCATCATGCAGCCCGAGCAGTATCTGGCCGGCGCACTCGGCGCGCACATGAAGCCGATCATCCGCGTGCACACGGCGGGCTCGGTCGGCTGCACGACCGCGCTGGTCGCGGCGACGCACGTCGCCTCGGGCATCTACGGACGCGTGCTCACGGTCGCCTTCGAGAAGCAGAGCGAGGGCAACGCGATGTGGGCGCTGTCGCCGAACTACGCCTTCACGCCACCGATGGTCGCGGGCGCGGGCGGCTTCTTCGCGCCGTACTGCCGGGCGTACATCATGCGCTCGGGCGCACCGAGCCATATCGGTGCCGTGGTGGCGGCGAACGCGCGCGAGAACGCGGCGCGCAACGAGCACGCGCACCTGAAGGACCCGATGACGGTCGAGGACGTGCTCGCCTCGCCGATGCTGTGGGATCCGATCCGCCTCCTTGAGACCTGCCCGTCGTCCGACGGCGCGATCGCGATCGTCTTGGCGAACGAGGAGCTCGCCAAGAAGGGACCGCGCAAGCCGGCGTGGATCAAGGCCGGCGCGACCTTCACCGAGCCGATGTTCGTGCCGGGTCGCGACCAGGTGAGCCCGCTCGCCGGTCGTATGTGCGCGAAGTTCGTCTACGAGAAGGCCGGCATCAAGGATCCGTGGAACGAGATCCAGGTCGCCGAGTTCTACGTGCCGTTCTCCTGGTACGAGCCGATGTGGCTCGAGAACCTGGGCTTCGCGCCGCTGAACGAAGGCTGGAAGGTCGTCGATCGCGGCGACCAGAAGATGGGCCGCCACATGCCCGTCAATCCTTCGGGCGGCGTGCTCAACACCAACCCGATCGGCGCGTCGGGCATGCTGCGCTTCGGCGAGGCCGCGCTGCAGGTGATGGGCCGCGCCGGCGAGCACCAGGTGCCGAACGTGAAGAACGCGCTCGGCCACGCCTACGGCGGCGGCGCGCAGTACTTCTCGATCGCCATTCTCGGCACGGAGCTCTGACGGAACCATGTCCGAACCAGCAATCGTCTACGAGAAGAAGGACGGCGTCGCCGTCGTCCGCATGAACCGTCCGGAGGTTCGGAACGCGATGAATGCGGAGATGTTCTGCCGCCTCGCCGACGCGTGGCAGGACGTCAACGAGGACGGCGACGTTCGCTGCGCGATCCTCACCGGCACCGGCGACGAGGCCTTCTGCGCCGGCGGCGACCTCGACGGCTTCATCCCCATGATGATGGGGGTGAAGCCGCCGAAGGACGAGTGGGACGAGCGCGTCAAGGCCGATTTCAACGTCATCTTCCGCGGCCTGCTGCGCAACTACGACGTGTACAAGCCGATCATCGCGGCAGTGAACGGGCACTCGTACGCCGGCGGCACCGAGATCCTGCAGGTGACCGACATCCGCGTGGTCGCCGACGACGCGCGCCTCGCGATCTCGGAGGTGAAGCGCAGCCTGTTCCCGATGGGCGGCTCGACCGCGCGCCTGGTCCGCCAGATCCCGTGGGCGGTGGCGATGGAGATGCTGCTCACCGGCGAGCCGATCTCGGCGCAGGAGGCGCACCGCGTCGGTCTGGTGAACAAGGTCGTGCCGCGCGGCGAGGTGATGGCGGAGGCGATGCGCTACGCGCAGGTTCTCGCCGACAACGGCCCGCTCGCGGTGCAGGCGGTGAAGAAGTCGGTCCTCGCCGGCAGCGGGCTGTCGATCGAGGAGGCGCTCCAGAAGGAGATGGAGATCGGTGTCCCGGTTTCCAGCTCCGAGGACGCGCGTGAGGGGCCGCGCGCGTTCAAGGAGAAGCGCAAGGCGGTCTACAAGGGCCGCTGACGATCCGGCCCGATCTCTGGCGGCGTGACACGGTGACGGTTTCGCCGTAAGAGCGCGCATGCGACTCCGTGCGAGGTTGGCGATCTTGGTGGTTGCGGCGGTCGTGGCCGCGACGACGATCGTTCCCCTGGGCTGTGGCGGCGACGACGTGCCCCTGGGGCCGACACCGACCCCGACGCCCTTGCCGTCGCCGAGCGTCACCTCCGTGACGATCGTGCCGTCGTTCTCCGCGTCGGCCGGGTTCGACGTCGGCGCGGGTGAGGGCGGCTTCCTGGTCGCGTACGCGAGCGCCGCTGCCGGATCCACGACGGCGATCTACGGCGTGCGGCTCGGGGACGGTGGTGCGGTCGTCGACCAGACGCCTTTCCTGGTCAGCGTCGCGCAGAGCGGCGGCTACCTGTCCGATCCGAGCTGGACCGATCCGGCGGTCGGCTTCGACGGGACCTCCTATGCGGTCGCCTACGCGGGCACCGGAACCACGCAGGGCATTCCGGCGGCCGCGATCACCGCGGTTCTGGTCGATCCACAGGCGAACGTGGGCACTCCGGTCGATCTCGCCGAGACCGCCCAGATCGGCACCTGCGAGAGCGACGTGGTTCCCCCGCCCGCGATCGCCGGCACGTCAGCGAGCTTCGCCGCGCTATGGCCGATCGAGGAGGGCTGTGCGGGCGGCCCGGTGCTCGACCGCCTCGACGGTGCGTTCGCCACGCCGGATGGCGCGGGCCTGTCCGTGGCCGAGATCGACGGCCTGCTGCCACCGGTCGACGACCAGCCGCTGGTCAGCTCGGCCGCGTCGGTCGCGTCGAGCGGAACGACGACCGTGGCGACCTGGACCGAGGGACAGGACGGCGCCAGCGCCGCCGTCGTCGAGGTCGCGGTGCTGGCCCCGTCCGGTGTCGAGCGTGTGACCCTCGCCAGCACGGGAGTCGGCTTCGTCCGCCCGGCGATCGCGAGTGACGGCAGCGACTACCTGGTGGTCTGGGTGGGACAGCTCAACGCGGTCCAGGGTGCACGCTTCCAGCCCGGCAGCACGCCACCCGATGGTCCGGCGGGCTTCCCCATCGAGCCGAGCGACGCCGCGAAGGGCAACCCGCGGCTCGCATTCGGCGACGGAACATATCTGGTCGCGTGGACCGTGCCCGCGGCGGGCGGCTCGTACGATCTGCAGATCGTCGAGGTCTCGCCCCCGGCTACGATCGGTGCGGTCGAGACGGTCGCGACCGGGCTGTCGTCCGCCGACGTTGCGATCGCGTTCTCCGGCGACGCGTTCCTGATCACGTTCCAGCGCGCGGCCAATGCCGGGACGACGTCGCTAGAGGGGGTGCTGATCCGACCCTGAAGCGTGCGTAGTTAGTGATGGGGGCAAACGAGGAGCGAACCGCTCCGCGCAGCGCGGGCCGGGCATCCTTGCCTTGGAGGCGTACATGCGAGCGATCTTCCTGTTCTTGGCGCTCATCAACGTCGCGAACGGCCTGTGGATGCTGATCGCGCCGCAGGGCTGGTACCACGACCTCCCCGCGGGGGTGCCCGACACGGGGCCGCTCAACGCGCACTTCGTGCGCGACATCGGCGCCGCGTTCTTCACGATCGGCGTGGCGCTGTTCGTCGCGTCGTCAAGGCCCGCGATGCGGCGTCCGGTGCTGCTCTTCTCGACGCTGTTCTTCGTGCTGCACGCGGCGATCCACGTGCATGACCTGCTCGCCGGTCAGCTGCACACCGGGCACTGGCTGATCGACCTGCCGGGCGTCTTCCTGCCGGCGCTGGTGATGGTCGTGCTGTGTCTGCCGCGCTTCTGGACGCCGACGCGTCAGGCGGCGACGCTCTGAGCCTGGTCTGCCTCGAGCACCGTGGACGGCAGCCGCGCGGTGAAATGGAAGCGGCTGCCGCGGCCGGGCTCGCTCTCGACCCAGATGCGTCCGTCCATGAGCCGCACCAGGCGTGAGCAGATCGCGAGGCCCAGCCCGGCACCGCCCGTCCGCATCGTGCGCGCCGCTTCCCCTTGCACGAAGGCGTCGAAGAGCTCGCGCTGCTGAGCGAGGTCGATGCCGATCCCGGTGTCGACCACGGTGAAGTGCAGCAGGTTGCGCGACTCCGGCCCGGGCGCGGCACGGCTGACGTGCACCCGGACGGCGCCCTCGCTGGTGAACTGGATGGCGTTGGTCACCAGGTTCATCAGCACCTGCGACAGGCGGTCGGCGTCGCCGGCGATCCTGTCCGGAACGTCCTCATCGGTGCTCCAAGCGAGGTCGAGGCCGCGGTCGTGCGCCCGCCAGGAGAGCGGATCGAGCGTCTTCTCGAGCCACTCGCGGACCGCGAAGGGACGCGGCGCGAGGCGTAGCTTCCGCGCCTCGATCTTCGCGAAGTCGAGGATGTCGTTCACCAGGATGAGCAGCGTGTTGGCGGCGGTCCGGGTGCGCTGCAGGTAGCTGCGCTGCTCGAGCGTCGGCTCCGAATCCAGCGCCATGTCCGTCATGCCAAAGATGATGTTGATCGGTGTCCGGATCTCGTGGCTCATGCTGGCGAGGAACTCCGTCTTGGCGCGGCTCGCGGCCTCGGCGACCTCCTTCGCCTGGGCGAGCTTGAGATCGCGTACGCGCAGCTCGCATGTCAGGCGGAAGTCCGAGCGCTGCTCGCGATCGAGAAGGTGCGCGCCCACCAGGCAGAACCCGACCATGGTCACCGCGTAGAGCGCGAGCACGGTCGTCCCGCCCGCCGCGTTCAGGCCCCCCGACCAGCCCGTCAGGTCGCCGGGCTGGAGCAGCGTCGCGAGGAAGGCCACGAGGGGGCCGATCGAGGCAAGGGCCTGCGTGCGCCAGCCCCACGGCAGGCACCCTGCCGCGCTGCAGGTGACCGCGGTGAGGATCAGAAGCGAGCGCTCGGCGCTGGCGAAGGCCATCCACTGGCACAGGCTCGAGACGATCCCGACCAGACTGATGCTCAGCACCCCGAGGACGATCGCCAGATCGTGGCGGCGCTGCCCGATCAGCAGGAGAACCAGGATTGCGACGATCGTCGGGGCGGTCGCCAGCAGGACGAAGAACGGTGTGGGCGAGCTCTCCCACACGAACAGCGTCGTGATCCCCATGACGAGGAGAAGGAAACAGGAGACGAGCGGCGCGCGCTGGGCCACGCGACGGAGTACGTACTGGCGATAGGCTCCAGCCGGAACAGCGGCGTCGGCGCTCTCCCCCTCGGACATGCGTGGCGTATAGTTGCCTGCGCGCTCGTAGGCAACAAAAATTGCACGCCCGATGCATTGTGGGCGAAATTCCCGGCGCATGCCCGCGGCAGGAGGTGTGGCAACCGCGCGCTGGCCGGCTAAGATTTGCTGGTCTACGTCGCAACGGAGGAATCCCATGAGCATCGCGCAGGTTGGATCGGTGGAGCTTTACTACGAGGAGCATGGCAGCGGAGACCCCTTGCTGCTGATCATGGGACTCGCCGCGGATTCGCAGGCGTGGATGTTCCAGACCCCCGACTTCGCCAAGCACTACCGCACCATCGCGTTCGACAATCGCGGCGTCGGCCGCAGCTCCAAGCCGCCGGGCCCGTACTCGATCCACCAGATGGCGGACGAGGCGGCGGCGCTGCTCGCCGTGCTGCAGATCGAGCGTGCCCACGTGGTCGGCGTGTCGATGGGCGGGATGATCGCCCAGGAGCTGGTGCTGCGGCACCCGCAGCGGGTGCGCGGGCTGGTCCTGGCGTGCACCTACCCCGAGCCCGACGCCGACGTCGAGCGCCATCGCGAGTTCACGCTCGCTCAGTTCGGCGGCTCGGTCGACGCCAGTGGTGCGATGAAGGTCGACCTGTCCGCGATCAACCCGATGATGTTCCTGCAGCAGCTCCTGCCCAACGTCTTCAATCAAGAGTTCATCGATCGCGAGCTGCCCAAGCTGATGCAGATCTTCGGCGGTGCCTTGCAGTGGGGCTTCAGCATGGAAGCGATCCTGGGGCAGGTGGGTGCGGTGATGAGCCACCAGGCGACCGATCGCCTGCACCAGATCAAGAGCCCGACCCTGGTCATCACCGGCGACGCCGACCGGCTGGTTCCGCCCGCCGGCTCGGACATTCTCGCGCGCGAGATCCCGGGTGCGAAGCTGGTCAAGGTGCCGGGCGGCAGCCACGGCTTCAACTTCGAGACTCCCGAGACCTTCAACCGCGAGGTGCTCGAGTTTCTCGCCGCCGTCAAAGGCTGAGCGGCGGCCGGATCACGGACGCTGGCAGAGGTCGGCGACGAGCCGCAGCATCGCGGTGAAGTCGCCGCCCTTCTCGAACGCACCCGCGACGCGCATCGATCCGACGGCCTCCTGCACCGCGCCGACGGCGGAGTAGACGATGGTCGGGATGTTACACAGGGCAGGATCCGCGAGCTGCTCTGCGCGGAACTCCCAGCCGTCCATGACGGGCATGGTGAGGTCGAGGATGATGAGGCACGGCTTCAAGCCGTTGCGGAGCTGTGCCAGCGCATCGGCCCCGTTGCTCGCCGTGGCGGTTGTGTAGCCCTCGGTTTGGAGCAGGGCGCCGATCACCTCGAGCACGTCGGGGTTGTCGTCGACGAGCAGGATCGATGCGCTCGTCTCCGGCATGAGAACGATGTCTAGCGGCTGTGCGCGAGATGGATCAAGGGCCTTCGGCCGTGTAGTCGAACGTATGCGGTGCTGGCGTCGTCTCTGCCCGTCGCGGGTCGCACTGGCGTTGCTCTTCTTCGCGTCGATCTTCTTCGCCGTCGCCCACGCAGCGGTCGCGAGCGAGCTGAAGCGCGTCCACGACCCGGTCGTGGTGCCGATTGCGAAGCTTGCCGGTCTGCCGGTGATGGACTCGGCCAGGTTGCGGTTGTTTCGCGTCGACGGCGACGGCTTCGCGCCGATCCCGTATCAGTTCGACGCCCGCACCGCGGACGGCGAGCTCGTCGTCGACGGCCCGGCGGACCTCGCGCTCGACGGCGATGACGAGCTGGTCTTCATGGCCAAGGACGCCGGCCCGCAAGCCGCCGCGGGGGCCGTGCCGGACGGGTGCACGGCGGCGCTCGAGATCGAGATCGCGGAACCCGCGGGCGACGGGCGCGCGTGGGCGTACCTCGCCGCCTTCGACGCGCCGCCGGCGACGGTCTCGTTCGAGCCCTACGTCACCTTCGATCAGGTCACCCGCCCGGCGTCCAGATCCTCGAAGGCGCGGGTGGCAATCGCTCCAACCTGCTGCGCCAGTCGCGCATGCACGGCAGCCCGACGTTCTCGTTGCTGCTCACCGACTTCACGCTCGACTTCACCGAGCAGAACTCGATGGTCGAGATCGAAGGGGTGCGCTCGGGGCCGGTGCGTGCGGTGCGTCGCGTCAAGCTATCGGTGGACCTCGGCCCGCTGTTCCCCGAGCTGCCGAGCGGAACCGCGCACACCTACCACTACCTGAGCTTCTACTCGACGCCGACGCGCGTCAAGTTCCCGTGGATCATGGTGCAGACCCTGCGCGCCTTTCGCTTCGAGAACGTGCTCGACTTCAGGCCCGACGCGATGCCGATGCGCTACTACGATGCCTGGTACCCGGAGGGGATCGCGCTCTCGAGCGGGGATCCTCGCGAGCTGCGGACGACCGAGGATCGCGACTGGTGGGTGCACAGCGGCGTCGGTGGCACCATGCTGCACGCGCTGGTCATCCCGCAGCTGTGGCGCGATTGGGGCGTCGTGCGCGGCACGGTGGTGCGCAGCGGCACCGACGCGGACCACGCGCACGACGATGCGCGCGCCGGACCGACCTACGAGGCCGGCTACACGCTGCTCAACATGACGAGCCTGCGCGAGGCAGGTGGCTACGACCTGCTGATGGCAAGCATCGTCCTGCCGGCGACCTACGCGCCCGGCGACGAGGCCGGCCCGATGGCGATGCTGCGTGCGCCGCTGACCACCCGCGTGCACCGGCTGCGTTGAGCCGCCAGCCGGACGCCGTACCGCAGCTCGTTGACGCGCGTCAATATATCGCAGTGCGTTAGGAGGTTGTTCGGTAGTGCATGGGTGTGCTCTTTTTCTCCGTTATGAACGTGACACCCCGATCTGCTGTCCGGCTTCTGCTCGGCCTCTGCGCGTTTGCGCTCGTGCTGTCCACCCGAGCGGACGCCGCCTTCGTCACCTTCGACACCGGGCAGGTCCGTCCGCTCGCGATGTCACCTGACGGAACGCGCCTGTTCGCGGTCAACACGCCCGACAACAGGGTCGAGATCTTCTCGCTCGCGAGCGGTAGCCCGGTCCACGTCGGAGCGGTCGAGGTCGGCCTGGAGCCGGTCGCGGTGGTCGCGCGCAGCAACGGCGAGCTCTGGGTGGTGAACCACCTGTCGGACAGCATCAGCATCGTCGACGTCGCGGCGAGCCCGCCGCGGGTGGTGCGGACGCTGCTGGTCGGCGACGAGCCGCGTGATCTCGTGTTCGCCGGCCCGGGCCGCAATCGGGCGTTCATCACGACCGCGCATCGCGGGCAGAACAACCCGAGTAACCCGCAGCTCACCACGGCAGGCATCGGCCGCGCCGACGTCTGGGTGTTCGACGCGACCAGCCTCGGGGCGGTGCTCGGCGGCACGCCGCTCACCATCGTCACGCTGTTCGGCGACACGCCGCGTGCGCTCGCGACCGACCCCACCGGGCAGACGGTGTACGCCGCCGTATTCCACTCCGGCAACCAGACCACCGCGGTGAACGAGCAGTCGGTCTGCGACGGCTTCGACTCGGCCGGCCCCTGCACCATCGATGGGGTTGCGACGCCCGGCGGCCTGCCGCCGCCCGACACCGACGCGCACGGTGTGCCGGCACCAGAGACCGGGCTGATCGTGAAGTTCAACAAGGCCGTCTCGCAGTGGCAGGACCAGCTCGGACGGAACTGGAACAACTCCGTCAAGTTCAACCTGCCCGACCTCGACGTGTTCGCGATCAACGCGATGGCGAACCCGCCGGTCACGGGCGCGTCGTATCCGGCGGTCGGGACCATCCTGTTCAACATGGCCGTCAATCCGGTGAGCGGGAAGGTCTACGTCAGCAACACCGAGGCACGGAACGAGGTGCGCTTCGAAGGTCCTGGTATCTTCGGCGGCAGCACCGTGCGCGGCCATCTGCAGGAGTCGCGCATCAGCGTCATCGATCCGAGCCTGGCCCCGGCGTCGGCGGTCACGACGCGGCACTTGAACAAGCACATCAACTACGCGGTCGTGCCGAGCCCGGCAGGGACCGCGGAGAAGAGCCTCGCGTCACCGCTCGAGATGGCGCTGACGGCGAACGGCGCGACCCTCTACGTGGTGGCCTTCGGCTCGTCCAAGATCGGCGTGTTCTCGACGGCCGCGCTCGAGAACGACAGCTTCGTGCCCAGTGCTGCGTCGCACATCGAGGTGAGCGGTGGCGGTCCTAGCGGGCTGGTGCTCGACGAGGCGCGCGGCCGTCTCTACGTGCTGACCCGCTTCGACAACGCGCTGTCGGTGGTGAACACCTCGACTGCTGCCGAGATCGCCCACCTGTCGCTCTACAATCCGGAGCCGGCGAAGGTCCGCGACGGCCGGCCGTTCCTCTACGACGCCAGCACGACGTCGAGCAACGGTGAAGCGTCGTGCGCCTCGTGCCACATCTTCAACGACCTCGACAGCCTGGCCTGGGATCTAGGCAACCCCGACGACGAGGTGATCGAGAACCTGAACCCGTTCCGTGTCGCCGATCCGCTCGGCACGTCGTTCCCCGACCATCACCCGATGAAGGGCCCGATGACGACGCAGAGCCTGCGCGGCATGGCGAACCACGGCCCGATGCACTGGCGTGGCGACAGGAGTGGTGCGAACGACGTTCCGGCAACCGGCGCGCTCAACGAGAAGACCGCCTTCCTGCGCTTCAACCCCGCGTTCGCAGGCCTGCTCGGACGGAGCTCGCAGATCAGCGCCACCGACATGGCGGCGTTCGCCGACTTCATCCTCGAGGTCGCCTATCCGCCGAACCCGATCCGCAACCTCGACAATAGCTTGACGGCGAGCCAGCAGGCCGGTCGCAACTTCTACTTCGGGCCGGCGCCGTCGGACGTGTTCGAGACCTGCAACGGCTGCCACGTGCTGAACGCAGCGTCGGGATTCTTCGGCAGCGACGGCTTCTCGAGCTTCGAGTTCGAGGTGCAGCTCCTGAAGGTGCCGCACCTGCGCAACATGTACCAGAAGATCGGCATGTTCGGCATGCCGTCGATCCCGTTCGTCAATCCCGGCGACAACGGCCACAAGGGCAACCAGATCCGCGGCTTCGGCTTCCTGCACGACGGCAGCTTCGACACCATGTTCCGCTTCCACCGCGCCGAGGTCTTCAACCGCACCAATCCGGCGGGGATCCCGGTCGCCAACCCGGGCGGCTTCCTGAACGGCGCCGCCGGCGATCCGGCGCGCCGGCAGGTCGAGGACTTCATGTTCGTCTTCGACTCGAATCTGGCGCCGATCGTCGGCCAGCAGGTGACCGTGTCGCCGTCGAGCGACGCGGCGGTGACGGCCCGCGTGACCTTGCTCGCCGCGCGCGCCGCGGCCGGTGAGTGCGATGTGGTGGTCCGGGGCGTGCTCGGTGGCGACACGCGCGGCTGGGTCCGTCTGCCGGCGGGCACCTACCAGAGCGATCGCGTGACCGACGCACCCGTCGCGCTGTCGGCGCTGCAGACCCAGGCCGCCGTCGCGGGACAGGAGCGCACCTTCACCTGCGTGCCGCCGGGCTCCGGCGAGCGCATCGGCGTCGATCGCGACGAGGACGGTTTCTTCGACCGCGACGAGCTCGATGCGGGCACCGATCCCGCCGACCCCGAGAGCTTCCCGGGTGCGGTCGACGTGGTCGCGATCCGCGCGACGAGCCTCGTCCTGAACGACGACGCATCGCCGCCGGTCGAGCCGGCCAAGCGCAAGATACGGCTGCGCTCGACCAAGCGTGGCTCGGTGCCGAGCGGTGTCGTCCTGCCGACGCCGGGCGGCGACGGTGAGCCGACGCTGCACGGCGCGACGCTGACCGTCTACCGGCCCGACGGCGGCGGCACGCTGGTGACGATCCCGCTGCCGAGCGGCAACTGGCGCGCGAGCGGCGGCACGCCCGCCAAGCGCTTCATCTACGAGGACTCGAAGGGCCTGGCCGGGCCGATCCGCTCGGTGCAGCTCTCGGGGACCACGCTGTCCCTGCGCGGCGTCGGCGTCGAGCTGTTCACCCTCGACCAGGCGCCGCAGGGCGCGATCGCCGTGCGCCTGCAGCTCGGCACCGAGCTGCAGTTCTGCGCAGCCGCGCCGGCGAAGAGCAGCGGCAACCCGCCGAGCACCGCGGCGAACGACAACGTCTCGCGCTTCACCGCTGTTGCCAGCACGGCAGCGCCGTCACCCTGTCCGCCGCTGCCGGGCGTGGGCTCGGCGTCGCGCGCATTCCTGGTCGAGACGAGGTCCCTGGTCGACTTCTGAGTGTTGCGGCGCACGGGCCGATCGCGGCCCGCGCGCTGCAACGCCCGTTACTCGCCGGGCGGTGCCGGCGGCGCACAGGCGACGGGCGCCGGGCTGTCGGAAGCGAACAGCTTGCGGCCGTTCGCGCCGTCGGCCTTGACCGTGCCACCGAAGCGCAGGCAGTAGCGATCCGGTCCGGTACCGAGCTCGAGCGTGACGTCGATCGGTGTCTGCGCCTGCCCCTCGACCAGGTCGAAGTCGAGCAGGGTGGGACCGCGGCCAAGGCAGACCGCGCGCAAGGTGCGCGTGCTGCGGATCTGGACCACCTGACAGGTGCTGTCGTCGAGCTCGGTGTCGCGGTAGCGCCAGCTCCCGGTCTTCCTTCCGGTCCAGTTCTGGCACGGCAGCAGCGTCGTGTGCGACTCGCCCGAGGTCACGCTGGTGAACGTGATGCGCGCCCCGCCGCCGCCCGCGCCGTCGCAGGTCGGATCGCCGGCGCTGCCGGGTGCAGAGATGCCGAGCGTGGCGTCGCGCGCGGTGACCACGATGCGGTTCCGTTTCTCGCTGTCCGGAGCGCTGTTGCCGATGATGAGCCGTTTGCCGCCGAGCAGGGTGTCGGCTGCGTGGGCATTCGCGCCGGCGGCCAGCGCCGCTCCCGACAGCAGCGCGATCCCGAGGATCTTCCTGAGCACCATCGTTCTCCTCCCGCGGCGCGTCCGACTCGACGGCCGCATTGGTCAAGTAAAGCGCAGCCGGCGGGTCGGCCCGGGATGGGTCATCCATCCGCGGACATCCGCAAATCCGGTGCCGGCCGGGCCTACGCAGCATGCGGAACCGGGCGGGTTTCGGTCGTGCAGCCGTGCGGAGATCGTGCAGCGATGCTGCTGATATAGCGCTCCGCATGGCCGACCGCCGGGCTTGCGGCAGGGTCCGATCCCGGCGATGACCGGAGCGTACCTGCCATCAACGAGAGGACGTCATGGCCACTCCGCTAGGCAAATACAGAATGCTCGACCTGTCCCGACAGCTGCCCGGGCCGTTCTGCTCGACCATGCTCGGCGACCTCGGCATGGACGTGCTCACCATCGCTGCCCCGACCGACCCGTTCGGGGTCGGCATCCCGTTCCTGGCGCGCAACAAGCGCAGCATGACGCTCAACCTGAAGAGCGCCGCGGGCCGTGAGATCCTCCATCGCCTGCTCGACGATGCCGACGTGCTGCTCGAGGGCTTCCGCCCCGGCGTGACGGCGCGGCTCGGCGTCGACTACCCGACGCTGGCGGTGCGGCATCCGCGGCTCATCTACTGCTCGATCTCCGGCTACGGCCAGGACGGCCCCTACCGCGACAAGGTCGGCCACGACGTCAACTACCTGGGTTACGGCGGCGTGCTGAACTTCATCGGCGAGCAGGACCAGCCGCCGGTGATCCCCGGCGTGCAGATCGCCGACATCGGCGGCGGCTCGCTGATGGCGACGATCGGCATCCTGACCGCCCTGCTGGCGCGCGAGAGCACCGGACGCGGCCAGTCGATCGACATCGGCATGCTCGACGGCGTCGTCGCCTGGAACGTCTACCACATGCTGCTGCACCAGCTCTCCGGCCGACTGCCGGGCCGCGGCACCGAGCAGCTCACGGGACGCCATGCCTGCTACGCCGTCTACCAGACGCGCGATGATCGCTACTTGACGATCGGCGCCTACGAGGGGCACTTCTGGGCGACTCTCTGCCGCCACTTCGGACGCGAGGACTACATCCACGAGCAGTGGACCGACGGCGAGAAGCGCGAGGAGATCTTGCGCTTCTTCCGCGCCGCGTTTCGCGAGAAGACGCTCGCCGCGTGGATGGCCGAGCTCGGCGGGCTCGACATCTGCGTCGGCCCGGTGAGCACGCTCGACGACGTCTACGCCGATCCGCAGGTGCGCCACCGCGGCATGATCGTCGAGGTGGACGGCCCGTTCGGGCCGCAGCGCGTGCCCGCCAGCCCGATCCGGCTGTCCGATACGCCGCCCTCGCTGCGCACGCCACCGCCGGTCTTCGGCGGCGACAGCGACGCCGTGCTGGCGTCGCTCGGCTTCGCCGCTGCGGACGTGGCGCGCCTGCGCGGCGAGGGAATCGTCTAGCGTGCCGCAGATCCTGCGACGGCTCACCATCCTCGGCGTCGGCTTGATCATCGCGCTCGGCGCGCTGTGGATGTCGCTTGCGCCGCCGCACCTCGAGGTGCCGCCGCCGGCGGTCAGCCTGCGCGACGTGACGATCGTCAATCCCGGCCGTGACCGGCGCACCGTGCCCCGCCTCGAGGTGCGCGGCGGCCGCATCGCGTGGCTCGGTGAAAGCGGCATCGGGCCGCGCGCGGGTGTCGAGGATCCCGAGCAGCTCTTCGCGCCCGACACCGAGCGCTACGCGGGCGCCTTCGTCCTGCCCGGACTGATCGACATGCACGTGCACCAGCCGCCCGACACGCCGCTCGGCGACGTCGAGCTCGCGGCACTGCTCTTCCTCCGGCACGGTGTCACCGCGGTGCGCGACACCGGCAGCTTCGACGGCGCCATCTTCGCGACGCGGCGCCGCATCAGCGCCGGCGAGCTGCCCGGTCCGCGCATCTTCACCTGCGGGCCGATCCTCGACGGCGACCCGCCGTTCTGGTCCGGTTCGCGCGTGGTGCGCGACGCGGCCGAGGCGCGCCGCGCGGTCGACGAGCTCGCCGCGCAGAAGGTCGACTGCATCAAGGTCTACGAGCGCATCTCCGCCGAAGCGCTCGGGGCGGTGCGCGAGGCGGCGGAGCGACACGGTCTGCCGGTGATCGGCCACGTCCCCGACGCGGTGCCGTTCAGCGAGGCAAGGCTCGCCGACGTGCAGCACCTCACCGGCATCGTCGAACGGGGCGAGCAGCTGACGCCGGCGCGAATCCGCGCGATCGCCACCGTGTCCGCGGCGCTGCAGATCGCGCACACGCCGACGCTGGTCTTTCTCGAGCGCGTGGCGAAGCTCACCGACTACCAGCACGAGCTCGCCGATCCCGCCGCCCGGCTGCTGCCGCGCTACTACCGCGAGATTCTCTGGAATCCCGCGTACGACCCACGGCTGCGTGGTCTCTCTGCTGGCGACGAGGACGCGCTGCGCGAGACGCTGCGCAACGCGAAGCTGATCGTCAAGGCGCTGCACGAAGCCGGCGTCGAGATCCACGTCGGCACCGACGCGATGAATCCCTTCGTCGTGCCGGGGGCGAGCTTGCACGAGGAGATGTGGGAGCTGGTCGACGCCGGCTTGACGCCCGAGGAGGTCTGGATCGCGGCGACGCGCACCGCCGGCAAGGCGCTCGGTCAGCCGACGCTGGGCACGATCCGGCTCGGTGCGCCCGCGGACCTGCTCGTCTTCCGCGAGGATCCGACCAGGGACCTCAACGCGCTGCAGACCCTCGAGGCCGTGATCGCGGCCGGGCGACTCTATCCGCGCGAGACGCTGCAGGAAGCCGTCGGGCGCTGGCAGCAGCACTTCACCGACCCGGTCTACGACACGGCCTCGATGTGGCTCGCGGGCTGGCTGATCCCCGAGCGGTGAGCGCAACACCTCATTCGCGCAGCGCGTCCACGACCACAGGGATCCATCGCCGGTGGCGCTGGCGACGCCGCTCGCCGGATCGAGCGCCGAGACCGAGAGCGCACCGGCGGCGACTCCGGTGACCAGCCCGGCTCCGTCGACGCTGGCCACGCCGGGCGCGGACGAGGCCCGGACGACGCTCGCGTCTCATCGTCGTCCCTCCTGTGCCGCGTTGGCAGCCGGCGTGCGAGCGCGGGATCCAGAGGAGATCGCGAGATCAGGTGCGGGAGCTGGGAACCGCGAACGGACTGTCTGCGTTGGCAGCAGCAGAATCCGTGCCATTCGCCTTGTCGGAATCCTCAGCGATCCCGTGGATCCAGGGCGGCCGTGCCGCGCTCCCCGCTGTGCAGCACTGCACGACCGGACCGCGTCGCAAGAGCGCGGTCCTTCCGACCGCCCCCGCGGCGCATCGAAAATGTTGCGCTTGTCGGCAGCCCGCGGTGGCGCCGCTGGTGGCGGCTCGTGCTCGTGCTCGCTCTCGCGGCGTTCCCACCGCACCCGCTTCCCTGCTATGCGCGTTCCCGGAGGATCTGCCGCGCATGACGCTCAGCATCGACGTCTACTGGTCGTTTCGTAGCCCGTACTCGTATCTCGCCACGCCGCGCCTGGTGCAGCTGCAGCGCGAGTACGACCTCGATGTCAACGTCCGGCCGGTGCTGCCGCTGGCGGTGCGCAAGCCCGAGTTCTTCGAGCAGGTGAACCCGCTCTGGCCGCCCTATCTGCTGCGCGACACCATGCGCATCGCGGAGTATCTCGGGATCGACTACGGCTGGCCGCGGCCCGATCCGGTGGTGCAGGAGTTTCCGAGCCGCAAGATCGCGCCCGAGCAGCCCTACGCGCATCGCCTGGTGCGCCTCGGCATGCTGGCCGCGGAGCGCGGGCGCGGGCTCGCGTTCGTCGACCAGGTGTCGCGGCTGATCTTCGGCGGCAAGGTGGTCGGCTGGAACGAGGGCGCGCACCTCGCTGACGCGGCCAGGCGCGCCGGCCTCGACCTCGCCGAGCTCGATGGCAAGGCTGTCGCCGAGCAGGACCGCCTCGACCGCCAGATCGCGAAGAACCAGGCCGACCTCGAGGCCGCCGGCCACTGGGGCGTGCCGACCATGGTGTTCCAGGGCGAGCCCTTCTTCGGCCAGGACCGGGTCGAGCTGCTGGTGTGGCGCTTGAAGCAGCACGGCTTGCAGGCCCGCTCCTGAAGTAGCGCGCGCAACCGTCAAGCACTGGAGACCGCCGATGCCCTACGTTCTCGCCATCGACCAAGGCACCAGCAGCTCGCGCGCGATCGTCTACGACGCGAGCGGGCACAAGCTCGGTGCCGCGCAGCGCGAGTTCACGCAACACTTCCCGCAACCGGGCTGGGTCGAGCACGACGCCGAGGAGATCTGGCTCACGGTCCTGACCACGATGCGCGAGGCGCTGCACCAAGCCGGCATCGGAGCGGGCGACGTCGTGGCGATCGGCATCACCAACCAGCGCGAGACCGTGCTGCTCTGGGAGCGCGCGACCGGACACCCGCTGCACCGCGCGATCGTCTGGCAGGATCGCCGCACCGCGGCGCGCATCGACCGCTTGCGCGCGGCAGGCCGCGAGAAGCGCATCCAGGCGAAGACCGGCCTGCTGCTCGATCCCTACTTCTCCGCCTCCAAGCTCGAGTGGCTGCTCGACGAGGTGCCCGGAGCACGCGAGCGGGCGCGGCGCGGCGAGCTCGCCGCCGGCACGGTCGACTCCTGGCTGGTCTATCGCTTGACGGGCGGGACGACGCACATCACAGACGTCAGCAACGCCTCGCGCACCATGCTGATGAACATCCACACCGGTGCGTGGGACCCGGCCCTGTGCGAGCTCTTCGACGTGCCGGCAGCCGTGCTGCCGATGATCGGTCCGACCAGCGGACGCCTCGCCGAGACCGAGCGCAGCATCCTCGGCGCCTCGATTCCGGTCTGCAGCATCGTCGGCGATCAGCAAAGCGCGCTCTTCGGCCAGCTCTGCACCAGGCCCGGGCTCGCCAAGAACACCTACGGCACCGGCTGCTTCATGCTGCTGCACACCGGCAAGAAGCCGGTCGCGAGCCGTAACCGGCTCTTGACAACGGTGGCGTGGCAGCGCGGCAACGGTCCGCTCGAGTACGCGCTCGAGGGCAGCGTGTTCATGGCCGGTGCGTCGATCCAGTGGCTGCGCGACGGCCTCGGCATCATCCGCAGCGCGCCGGAAGTGAACGACCTGGCCGCCTCGGTGCCGGACTCCGGCGGCGTGACGCTGGTGCCCGCGTTCACCGGTCTCGGCGCACCCTACTGGGACGCGAGCGCGCGCGGCACCATCGTCGGACTCACGCGTGGCTCGACCGCGGCGCACATCGCGCGCGCGACGCTGGAAGCGATCGCGCTGCAGGTCGCGGACCTGCTCGCCGCCATGCAGGCCGACTCCGGCGGCAAGCTGCGCGAGCTGCGCGTCGACGGCGGAGCCGCCGCGAGCGATCTCCTGATGCAGCTCCAGGCGGATCTGCTCGGCGTGCCGGTGGTGCGTCCAGCGAACCTCGAGACCACGGCGCTGGGCGCGTTCTTCCTCGCCGGGCTGGCCGTCGGCATCTGGCCGAACGTCGAGGCGCTCGCGAGCCAGCTCGAGGTCGAGCGCACGTTCAAGCCGCAGATGCCGAAGCGCGAACGCGAGGCGCGCATCGCGCAGTGGCGGCGTGCGGTGGAACGGTCGCGGGGGTGGGACGTCGCAGCCGTGCCCCGGCGGGCGAAGGCGGGCAAGCGCAGGAGCCGGAGCGCGGCCAGCTCTGCCGCACCGACCAAGCCGAAGAAGAGCGTCGCCAAGGGTCCGAGCGCTGCGCGCGGCGGGCGTCGCTCCTCGCGAAGCTAGTGCTGCCTCGGGCGCGGCGGCCTACAGCAGCGGCTGGAACAGGTAGCAGAAGTTCTCCGCCAGCCGCCGCGCCATCGACCGCTTGCGGTGCGCCTCGAGATCCACCTCCACGCTGTGCGCGAGTTCGCTCGCAATCTGCTCGTTGAGGCGCGCGAGAAACGACGGCTCGACGATCTCAAGCGCGCTCTCGAAGTTCAGGTGCAGGCTGCGGTAGTCGAGGTTCGGCGAGCCCAGCACCGCGTAGCTCTCGTCCACGACCAGCGCCTTGGCGTGCGAGAACGGTGGCCGGCGCTCGAAGATGCGCACCCCGGACTCGAGCAGCGACGTGTACAGCGAGCGCGCCGCGTAGTCGACGTACCAGTGGTTGCCGAGCTGCGGCACGACGAGCCGCGTGTCGACGCCGCGCAGCGCCGCCGAGCGGATCGCCTGCAGGATGGCTTCGTTGGGCACGAAGTACGGCGTCACGATGCGCAGCGTGCGTCCCGCCGCGCCGATCGCGGCGAACAGCAGGTCGGTGAGCGCATGGCCGCCGGAGTACGGCCCCGCCGGGACGACGTTGATCAGGCCTGTGTCGCGCAGCGCCTGGGCGGGGAAGTAGCGCTCGAGCACGAGATCGGACGGCGCCTCGCCGGATGCGAAGCTCCAGTCGGCGACGAACTGGAGCTGCAGCTCGCTCACGGCCGGACCCTCGACCTGCATGTGGTAGTCGCGGATCGCCTCGCCGCCCGAGCGCGCCGACACGTTCAGGTCGCCGATGTTGATGCCGCCGGTGAAGCCGACCCGGCCGTCGATCACGGCCACCTTGCGGTGGTTGCGCAGATTGACCTGGAAGCGGCCGCGCAGCGGGCTCGCGTGCGAGATCGACGCCACCTTGACGCCGGCCCTGCGCGCGGCGCGGAACATGGTGCTGTAGTGCGCGTAGGTCGAGCCGAAGCGGTCGTAGAGCAGGCGTACCGTCAGGCCCTCGCGGGCGCGTGTGGCGAGATGCTCGACCAGCGCGCGGCCGGTCACGTCGCGCGCGATGATGAACGACTGCAGGTGGATCGAGTCGCGCGCCGCGGCGATCGCCCGGTCCAGCGCGGGATAGAGCTCATCGCCGTCGACCAGCAGCTCGACCCGGTTGCCGCCCATGCGCGCCAGCGGCCTTCGTCCACGATTGGTGACGGCGAGGATCTCGACGCCGCGCCCGCTGGGTAGCGGGGCGCCTGCGCGACGCGCGCCCGCCGGATCCGAACGCGGCGGCAGATCGAGCTCGCGCTGGATCGCCCGGCACGCGTTGCGCGCCTCGGCGCCGCGCTCGACCTGATCGATGCCGAAGCACAGGTAGACCAGCGCACCGAGGAACGGGAACGCCCACAGCACCGCGAGCCACAGCACCGCCGAGACCGGGCGGTGCTTGTTGAGCAGGACGTGCAGGCTGAAGGTGATGCCGAGCACCGCGTGCGCGATGCCGGCGATGGTCAGGTCCTGGAGCGCGGGCAGGACCATCGTTTGCTCGTCTCCTTCCGCCCGCGCGAACCGGCCGGTGCCGTCAGCCGCGCTGGCCGAACGCCTTGCGCAGCGCGTCGGCCGCGTGCTGCATCGCGACCTTCCCCTTGGCCAGGATGTCGCCCATGCTGAAGAAGCCGTGGATGACGCCGTCGTAGCGCTTGACGTCGACCGGCACGCCGGCTTCCTTCAGCCGCTTGCCGTAGGACTCGCCCTCGTCGCGCAGCGGATCGTACTCGGCCGTGATGATGGTCGCGGACGGTAGACCGCGGAAGTCGGTCGAGCGCAGCGGCGCCGCGTAGGGATTCGTCGCATCCTCCGGCTTGCCGAGGTAGTGGTTCCAGAACCACTGCATGTCGGCGCGGCTCAGAAAGTAGCCCTCGGCGTTGTCGCGATACGATGCGGTATCGAAGCGCGCGTCGGTCACGGGGTAGACGAGCAGCTGGTGCACCAGGCGCGGCTTGCCCTCGTCGCGTGCCTTGAGCGCAACGCACGCGGTCAGGTTTCCGCCGGCGCTGTCGCCGCCGACCGCGACCCGGCGCGGATCGCCGCCGATGCTGGCGGCGTTGTCCACCGCCCAGGTCGCCGCCGCGTAGCAGTCGTCGAGGGGGACGGGGAACTTGTGCTCGGGTGCGAGCCGGTAGTCGACCGAGATGACGATGCCGCCAATCAGCTTGGCGAGCGTCCGGCAGGTGCCGTCGTGTGTGTCGAGGTCGCCGAGGACCCAGCCGCCACCGTGAAAATAGACCAGGATCGGCAGGCCGGACTCGGTGCTGGCGGCGAAGAGGCGGACCGGAATGTCGCCGTGCGGGCCGGGCAGATTGCGGTTCTCGACCCGGGGCAGCTCCTCGACCGAGGTGCGCAGCGAGGTCAGATTGCGCATGTTGGCACGCGCCTCTTCTACCGACAGCGAGGTGAGCGACGGCGCGCCGGGTGCGGATAGCATGTTGATGAGCATCTGGACGTCGTCGTCGAGTGGCATTGATCCTCCGTGCCTTGAGCGAAGCCCCGACTATATGGTCGGGGACGGCTTGCCCTGTCAATTCACGGACGAACTTCGCGTGCCGCCCCCGACGGCCCCCCCGCGCGCGTTCCAGCGGCTCCCCCGGGAGTCGAACCCGGCACGGATGGTTTTGCAGACCTCCGCCATCCCGGATGGTAGGAACCTCGCGCGCACGCTCCTCAGGCCCTGCGGTGAATCAGGCGCGGGGTGCTTGCACGCGTGCGCGCGCTGCGGCACGGAGCTCTTCGCGGTGCGCCGGGTCGGCGAGCGCGATCAGGCACTCGGCGCGCTCGCGGGCGCTCCTGCCGAACAGGTTCGCGATGCCGTGCTCGGTGGCGACCCAGTGCACCTGATGGCGCGGCGTGGTCACGATCGAGCCCTGCGGCAGCTCGGCGACGATGCGCGCGCGGCGCTCGCCGTGCACCATGGCGGTCGCGTGCAAGCAGAGAATCGAGGTACCGCCGTCCGCCTCGCGCGCGCCGGTGACGAACGACTCGTGTCCGCCGACGCCCGAGTGCTGGCGTCCCGCGACGGTGTCCGCCACCACCTGCCCGGCGAGGTCGACCATGATCGCCGCGTTGACGCTGACCATGCGGCGGTTGCGGCCGATCAGCGCCGGGAGATTCGTCGCCGACACCGGCAGGAAGCGCAGCGCCGGCTCGCGCGCCGCCCAGTCGTAGAGCGCGCGCGAGCCGAGCGCAAAGGTACAGACACTGAAGCCGTCGTGGAGGCCCTTGCGGTTGCTCACCTTGCCGGCGTCGTGCAGCAGCTTGACGCCGTCGACCAGCATCTCGGTGTGGATCCCGAAATCGCCACGCGGGCCGTCGGCGAGGATCCTCGCGATCGCGTTCGGGACCCCGCCGATGCCGAACTGCAGGGTTGCGCCGTCCTGCACGAGCTCGCTCGCGTGCTCCGCGATCAGCCGGTCGCCATCGCCGTGCGCCGGTTCACCTCGGCGATCGCGAGGCGCTCGGGATCGCGCGCCGCCTCGAAGAACGGGACCTCGCTCGCGCCGGCGTGCACGCCGAACGAGAGATAGCCGTCCTCGTCCGGCGGCGCGGTCGCCGAGGCGACGACGCGCGGCCGCGTGCGCCGCGCGATCAGCTCGAGGCCGTGGAAGTCCGAGGTGAGGTGGTCGATCGCGACACCGGCCGCGCGCAGCTCGCGCTCGACGTGGCCGAAGAACTGGCTCACCACGTGCACCCCGGGCCGCTCGAGCAGCGCGAAGCGCTCCTGCAGCAGCGCGCAGAGCAGACGCAGCTCGGTGAAGCGTTCACGTCGCCCGAGCGCGTGCAGCAAGCCCGTCGGTTGCGCGGGTGCGAGCGGCAGCAGGATCTCGTCGCGATCGCGCACCAGGGCGGCGGCTTCGTCCGCGGTGCGCAGGCGGGATCGGTAGGCGTCGTTCACCGCGTCGGCTTCTCCGGGCTCGCCGCGGGAGCCGGCGTCAGGCGTACGGCGATCGAGCGCGAGGTGTCCTGCAGCAGCCCGACCAGTGGTCCGCCCAGCCGTACTTGGCCGCGAGCAGGCCGCGGATGCGCTCGTGGCCCGCTGCCCCGGGCTCGGCCTGGGCGCGAACCCGCACCGGTGCTCCGCCGCGCACCACCTCGGCCTCGGGTCGCGACAGCAGGTCGCGGTAGAACTCGCGCTCGGGGGTGGCGGCCTCGACCCACAGCGCGCCGTCCTGCTCCGCGACCCAGACGCGGGTCTCGCGCGGTGCCCCGGCAGCGTCGCGGGTGCGGAGCACCACGACCTCGTTGCCCTCGAGGGCCGTCAGGGTGATCGCGGCGAAGCCGACCGCGAGCAGGACGAGGCCGGCGAGAATGCTACGCGGGCGCATGATCGGCTGGGCTGGGACTTTTCTCCAAGATCGACCTCGCAGGGCTTCCTACCCTCTGACAGGTAGGATGAACAGTGTCCGGCGCGAGCCCGAGCGAGCGCAGGACGGGAGGAACCCATGGCAGCAAAAGCGATCCCCGAAGGGTACGAGCGCGCGACGCCCTATCTGTGCGTGCAGGGCGCGTCCGATGCGATCGCGTTCTATGTGAAGGCGTTCGGCGCGGTCGAGACGTCGCGTCTGGCGGAGCCCGGCGGCCGCATCGGACACGCCGAGATCAAGATCGGTGACGCACCGCTGATGCTCTCCGACGAGTATCCGGAGGAGGGTGTGCAGAGTCCGGCGACGCTCGGCGGCTCGCCGGTCGCGATCCACCTCTACGTCGCCGACGTCGATGCGCTCGCCGCGCGGGCCGTCGCGGCCGGGGCGAAGCTGACGCGCCCGATCGAGGACCAGTTCTACGGCGACTGCTCGGCCATCCTGCTCGACCCCTTCGGTCACCGCTGGTTCTTCGCGACCCGCAAGGAGGACGTCTCCGTCACCGAGATGCAGCGGCGCTACGGCGCGCTGATGGCCCAGGAGACCAAGAAGTGAACCAGGCGCTCGAGGTCCGGGCGCTGCTGGCAGAGGTCCCGGAGCTGAAGGTGAGCGGCGCGACCTCCGACGCGCAGGCGGAGGCTGCGATGCGGCCGGTCGACATGCTGAACGGCAGCATGCTCGGCCTGGTGCGCTTCTCGGGCTTGACGCCCTGGGAGATCCACCCCGACGGCGACGAACTGCTGCACGTGCTCGAGGGCGCGGTCGAGGTGACGGTGCTCGCCGAGCACGAGACTGTCACGGCGCCGCTCCGCGCCGGCTCGGTGTTCGTCGTACCGGCGGGACTCTGGCACTGACAGCACGCGCGACCGGTGGTCGCGCTGTTGTTCGCCACGCCCGCGGACAGCACCGCCACCTCGTGGGCGCAGGATCCGCGTATTCGTGGCGCCATGTAGAGCCGTTCTGCTCGGATGCGCCCGGCCAGGGTGAGGGTGAGACAGCCGGTCGGCTGCAAAGTGCTTGCTCGCAGCGTTTCACGGTGCTGCGATCTGCATCGCGAGAATTGCACGCGACTCTGTCGGGATGGTTCCGGGCGAGCGTCCCATGCTCCGAGTCTCTGTATCGAGTCCCGGGAGCTTCCTCATCACGCGAGTTCCAGCCGGTCCCCACCGTGCCCACCACCACATCGGGGCTCATCACGACTTGCGCGCTGTTGATCCTCCTCGCGCTTTTCGCGCGCGCGAGCGCGTCCGGCTATGTTTTCTCCATGGGATCCGTTGGCGACGTTGACGTTGATGGCCGAAGGCCAACTCTACCGATTCGATTACGGGCTGTTCGATCGCGAGCTGGCCGGGGCTCCGCTCGCACCCGACACGGCAAAGGCATTGTCGGTTCGGGTCGGGGGGATGAGGGCGACGGCGCGGCCAACGACACGGCCGGGATCGGCGACACGGCGGCCTTTACGCCGTCGATCACGCGGCCGAAGCT